>MTET01001531.1_pt1 | contig 12740 bp, 11 predicted proteins | sample 1042671 | NCBI WGS metagenome assembly MTET01 (sample SAMN06185814, study PRJNA358809) | soil metagenome | isolation source: garden soil control | place: India | collected 2015-05-23
GTGACCATAACACCATGTTGTATTTAAATTACAACACAGGTCGACGCATTTCAGCCAATGGACGCAGTTTTTCAAACTTATTAGAAGACTTGGTACAACGTAATCCAAGAATTACCAGCATTGATATCATTGGCCATAGTATGGGTGGGCTAGTCTCTCGTAGTGCCTTGTTTTATGGCAAACAAAATATGTATCAATGGATTCATATGGTCGAGAATCTAGTATGCATTGGTTCACCACATCATGGGGCAGTTTTAGAGCGCTTTGGCTTTACCATACAAGATAAACTTGGGGCTTTCCCTTTTGTCGGCTTACTCGGTCAACTGGTTAATATTCGGAGTAATGGTATTTTAGACCTACGCCACGGCAGCGTTCGTGATGATGATTGGGAACATATGGATGCCCGTATTGGTATGATGGATGATAACCGCGCGCCTGCTCCACTGCCTTCCCATATCAACACCTTTTTAGTGGCGGGGACTTTAGAATTTGAAAAGGTCCGCAATAAAGCGTTGACCGTAATTGGCGACTACTTAGTGAGTGTAAAAAGCGCGCTAGGCGAACACCCTAATCCACGTTTTCAGCTTAAAGTTCCAGACTCACATAAAGCTGTGTTTTATGGCTTAAATCACTTTGAAATTCAGTATCACTCGAGTGTTGCGGAACAGATTACTCGTTGGTTATATCCTCATGCTAATGATTACGTTCAAGAAGGTATTCAAACCCATATTATTGATATGCCGAACTATAAGCTCGAAGATTTAGAAGGAATTGTAGAGACGTAAAGAAAGCCCAACTTATGTTGGGCTTTTTTATAGAATCTAAAATATTTTAAAAAAAGCTCTATAACTATTGTTTATCTTTAAAAAATAAGTTGTCTTTAATATCTAAAACTTCATCAGAATAAAGATAGTATTTTCCTTTCTTAAAGACTACTTTTCCTAACTTTTCACCACTTTGAACTTTAAATAAATATAGCTCGTTATTTTTCTCTTTCACTTTGCATATATAGGATTTATCAACCTGAAAGCCAGCAATAGAATACTCACACTTTTGGGGTGTTAGTGTTAAAATAGATTCTATCGTCGCAACATTTCCACTAGGTAGCTCCTCTGAACTATAATAATGATAAGTACCATTCCACTTATCTGTATTTGCAAATGTGTTAACAGAAAAAGCCAGCAATAATAAACAAAATTTTTTCATTTAATTAATTTATAAACAATCAAGCTAAACTATTATAACCATATCACAATATAATAAAATATTTTCTTATTTTATAAATCAACCCTTAAAATAATTTTTTGAAAATTAATTCTTATCACTATTACCAAATATAGAGAAATATATGAAAGAAATTGTTGTTTTTGACTTGGATGGGACATAACTATCCGATGACTCTACAAAGGCATGGTTAACAGATAAATTGAAATCTAATATTTTTAGATTTATCGCTGCACTTATTGTTACGCCCATCGCTTTACCTCTTATGAAATTTAAGAAATATAAATCTAAAGGTGCTTCATTGTATTTATGGATTGCAACGTATAGCTTGAACGAAGAAGAATTAGAATACAGCTTTAAAAATTTCTCTAAGGATATCAATGAAATTACTTCCGGTTCATTATATTGGTTTGAGCAAGGTATAGCCAAAGTTAAAGATCATTTAGCCAATGGAAGAATTGTGTTTATTGCCACGGGTGCACCAGAAAAGTTAGCGAATGTTTTACTCGAGTCTATCAATCTAGATGTACGAATTATTGGTACTCCTCTACAAAACAAGCTGGGAGGATGGATAAGTGGGATACATTGTAGGTCTGAAGAAAAAGTAAGAAGATTGAATAAGTTTGATATCAAACAACCTTGGCTTGCAACATACAGTGATGATATTGAAGATGACTTACCTATTTTGATTGGCGCTAAATTACCCTATTTAGTTAATGGGGATAACAATAAAATTAAAAATATTAAATTGGTTTTAAAAGTTATAATATTGTTTATAGAAGCTGTCTAACAAATAATTAACTAAAGATAATATAGGCACTTTTAGCAATAAAAGTGCCTATAAAAGTGATTTTATATATTTATAAGCTATCTACCGATTAATTTGATTTTTAACGTATCTTCACAACAAGTTAGATAAAAATCTTATCAAAATCTAGAATTACAGAAATATATTAGATATTCATTAAAACCACTTTTAATAAAATAATTTTATATCTTCTAAATAAATATAATGATTCATGACTCTAATCAATTTTTTCAAATTCTAAATACCATTCGCTTCCCACATTTCAACAGCTTCTTGACATTGTTCAAGAGAATGGAATGCAAATACTCTAGTATCTTTCATAGTAATTCTAATAGCATCAGAATTTAAATCGAATACATTTTTCTCAACAGAGCATTGATAATTCTTTAGTTTATAACCGTTTAATTTCTTACATTTTGGTTGTTCTAACTTTTCATCAAAAGTATACCAATCATTTAAGGTTTTACCCATACAAGTAATTTTATTCTGAGCATCCATTTGCGGTTTTGAATTTTCCATTTTTTTATCTTTTACTTGAGAAACAGTAGTTTCTTTTATTAGTGAGTCATTAGAGTTACTTAACTGTGACTTTATAACTGAATTTGATTCTTTTTGCTGTTCAATAGATGCATTAGGTTCTTTTTCCAGTTTGTTAAAATCATTGCAAGCCGTCAAAAATAGAAAACTTAGCGCTATTAAAATTTTATTCATTACCAATCTCATAATGTTGAATTATCTAAAAAAGTAGTAGGATCTACTAGATCAGAGCGTCGTTGATAGGCATTATTGCCACGAACTGTTAATGGACTAGTATCTTTAGGATTAGAATACATCTCCAAATGTAACATCATACTTGGAACTTGTACTGTGAGTTTACCGACATAGCCAATAGTTTGCCCACGTTTTACATCATCTCCAACTTTTACTAAGGACTTCCCTGCCAGAACCTCGCCATAACGTATAATATGTTTTTTATGTACAATTTCAATTACATCAGTACCAGAATAAAAACCTTTTACTACACGGACTTTTCCATCAGCCATCGCTCTAATTTCAGTTCCTGTCGGTGCATACAGATCACAACCTGCGTGTTTACGTTTTCCACCACTACGATTAGAACCAAATCGAGCAAATCCATTTTTATATGAATTTGTCCGTGCCTTTAAAGGGAATAAATATGAGTCATCATCTTTTGGCTTATCTATTCTTATTTCAATAACTGGCATAGGATTCTTCAATATAGCGGTATAAAGTACTTGTTCTTTACTATCAACATCTACAACAATTTCAATTTTCTTTCCTTCTTCGCCCCGATGTTTTTTTAATCCAATCCCATCTTGTCCAGTATAATGTGTTCTTTTTGCACCATTATACTTAATTGAATAAGCTAGATTTTCTTCCTTACCTGTCTCTTTATTGATTGTTTTAATAGTAAAAGCGACATCACTACCATACTGTTTGGTTAAAGGATTACCATTTTTCTCTGTATGAACATTCTCTGTTTTTCCTAATGAAGGAATAAAATCAATTAAGTAATCAACAAAGCTCTCTTCTTTCTTAGATGACGTTTCTTTCGCTGGTGTTGTTTTTGCTGGCACTGTCTTACTTGGGGGATTTGAAGATACTCGAGGCATCTGTATTGTTGTAGCCGCAGAATTTAAGTTAACATTGATTACGGAAACACTTGGATCATTTCTTAATGTCAAAACAGGTTTCTTATTTGAAAGTAGCAATTTATAAACAAATGCATTCAACATTTTTAATTGAATAAAGCCATTACTATCCGTTATTTTTTCTATTTCTCTACCTCTATATAAAACAAAAAACTTATTATTTTTTAAAATTTTACCTTTACTATCATATATCTTCAATTTCACACTGACTAGCCCTAATGGGACTGATATACAGCTATTTTCCATTCCTTTAGTTACAGATATTGTTTTTAGTTTTTGATAACCTTTACTTCCATTTACCAATATATCTAAATTTTCTCCCTCTTCTGCAATTATACCAGTTTTTATTCCTGAACTATCAGAAGTATGCTCTTTGATCTTACCTTTATATCTTACGAAAAACCTCATATTCGTTATTTTTCTATTTGTGTCACTTTCTATTATCGCTATATCAAATTTTATATCTTTAGAAGCATTCGTTTTCACCTCATCTTTCTTCAAATCAACAGTTTTCTGTTCCACAACAACAACTTTTTCTTGTTTTGGCTCTGGTTCAGCAGGTTTTTGTAAGACAGATTGAATTTTAATATCTTCACTTACACTTAATTCAATAGATTGTTTTTTATCAGAGGCTTGTGTGATGACAGCTGATTGTTTGCCATCTACTTTAATTATAATTTTACTGCCTGGATGTCTAATAATAACAGGTAATAATCCTTGCTCATCTGACTCAGTATTTACAATAAACTTAGATTGTTTAAACTTACCACTATATTCAGATTCAATAGTTACTTTTTTATTTTTTGTTATTTGTCCTATTTGGTTTTTTAATATTATATATATTTTTCTACTACAACAGCTTTCTAAGTCATAATGGTTAAACATCTCAATATATCTACTAATATGAACATTATTTCCATCTACTTCTTTATAATTTCCTTTAAAACCTGATATACCTAAAAAAGAACCTAATCCTCCTTCCCCAACTAAATGAGCACCTGCAATAGCTCCTGATTCAGTAATTTCAATTCCATTTATTATTTTCCCATAGTATTCATTAAAACTTCTATTTCTTAATCGTTTGCAAAGAAGATCTATCCATTCTCCAATGATCTGAATTTGCTTAGCAGGGGATTTCAAAAAGTCTGATAAAGAATTAACACCATTATGTCCAACCCAACTCCCGGACCAATCGTTTGCTTTGGTTTTATCAGAATTATCTTTCCAATGCTTATAATAACCAAGATCAATCAGTGCAGCTTCCCCAAACTGAAAAAAACCAATATAACCCCGAGAATTTTTATTTTGGCTTGCTCTAATGTTTACCGGTGCCGTTAAGGGTAAACTTAAATCTGATGAAGATTCCATTCTTGAAACGGCACAAATAAATCCATAACGCGTTAACGGATATGATTTTTGATTTATAGATTTACCATTTTTCATTTATTTAAGTCCTCAAAACTAAATCGTTTAATATCAATTTTTTTATTATTGATATATGAACTTAAAATAGGTTTCATTTTTTCAAAATTCCCCAATCCAGGGCAGCTTAATTCCACACCATTTTTATTAGCTTTTTTTGTTGGAAAAAACTTATCTTCGAACATATCATAGCGACCTAAATTTCTAAAATATGAAAAATAATTACCATTAGTGTCATTAATGATATTTATATCACTATGATCATTTTTTAGATAAGCATAATAAACTTGGTATTTATTTTTATTCACTTCAATAACTTGGCATTCCCCTGTTGACATCCATTGAGCATCTTTTGGGTTTAAGCCAATAGTCTTTACAAGCTTTGCTTTATTGCTATCTTCCCAAATTTGTTTACAGGGGACATTAACTTTATCAATTTTGATACTTTCATTTTTATTTTTGAAGCTATCCCAAATTTTTTCACAAGCATTTTCTTCAGCAAAAGCTTGTATTGAGATAAATGTGCTCAGTAGCAATGTTAGACTGCGTTTCATCTTTTATACTCCAAATTTATTAAAATCATCTTCTAGATCATCTTTATATTCATCATCTAGCGCTTCTGCAAGCTGGCTCTGAATTCCATCATCTACAAAATCCCCAGTATCATGATTATAAATATCTTCATTTAATTCCTTCGTTGGTATAATACTTTTATTGTCATTATTGCTAATAAATTGAATTTCAACAGTATCTGATGAGTCACTAAATATTCTTGGTGTTCGGCCCATTTCATCTAACATCCCAATATATTCCGTATTCTTTGTTTTATTGATAACTTTAAGTCTAATCTCCTCTTTCAAGTTTTCTAAATTGAAAATATCACTAAAATCAAATCTTCGACTAAATATTCCACTCTCAGGCATTTTTGGCAACTCAGCATTTACTGTTGCTCCACTCGTAAACAAATGCTGCCCAGCTTTACTTTCAAACTTGCCACCTGTTGTTGAAAATACGCCATCCGCATTAATTTTGAGCTGAGATCCACCTGCCGTTAATACAATTTCTTTTGGACTGGTAAGCTCGATTTTTTCTTCAGTAGAAATGAGCTTGATGACCTTCTTGGCAATTGCTTCAATGGCATCGTCTTGTGCTTGTAGTTCGAGCTTTCCTTTTGCTGCATAAGCACGGAAACCCTTTTGCGCGGCAAACAAACTGATTTTGTCTTGTGCGTGCCCAATGATATTTTTCTGCGCACTTAAATTAATTGAACCGCTGGCACTTTCTGCAATATCTTGCGAAGCTTGCAAAATAATATTTTCAGGTGTCGTCAAGGCAATACCATTTGGCGATGCTAATAACATCAAGGCTTGTCTAAAAATTTTGCCTTGTTCTTGCTGTTTAGTATCGGAACTGCTTTCTAAACCTTGGGTATAACCCTCCATAAAGCCTTGTAAAGAACTCAATGCTTTAGAAGGTGATACTTCCAATTTACTGCCTTTACTAAAAGTTCCGCATACACTCATCATGTCGAAGTCTTTAGTCTCAACATTAGCTAAGACCTTTCCAACCTCTTGAATACTTTCAAATGGATTTTTATGAATGCGGTCTTTAATACTGGCAAGTTTTCCTTTAACGATGTCGGCACCATGCTCTTCAACATTTTCAATAAATGCTTTTAAATTTTCTACTGCATCTTTGGCATCACTAAAGAAAGCATTAAACTCATCTACAACGCCTTTTGCATTTCCCCCTAGCGCACCAATATCTTGAATAAAGCCACCACAGTCTTTTAAAGCGTGAATAGGATCGTTATTAATTCCTTCTTTAAAGAGGTTTACCGTACTATCTAATGCCTGTCCTGTAGTTTTTAGCTCAAGTGACTGGATGAATTTAGGTAAGCGATTAATCACGTTTAAAGCATCAGTCTGTTGCTTGGCTGCAACTTCGCTGAGCATTTTCATGCTTTCATAACCTTGTGAAAGTAAGGATTGTGCTTGGGCGGCCTCTAGATGGTCTGCAATAGCTTGCTCTTGTGCATAGGTACTGATGAGCATGCCTTTACCTGCACGCACAGCTCCCCAAGCATCTGTTCTTAGCTCAAAGCCTTCTCCACGGCCTTGGCTCGTCGCTTGTTCTTTCGGATGGCTTAAATTACCCAAATTCAGCTGTGTTGCTGCATGACTACTTTGTAATTGGGTACTAATTTGCCCCGTTGTGTCATCAAAGCGTAATTGGTTAAAACCACTACCACTGATTTCCTGACTGCGAATTCCGCTTAGTTTTTTAGTATCAGGAAGCTGCCCTTTCACATCGAACTTGGTTGGTGAGCGCTGTGCTTCATGAATGCGTCCAGTCACAAATGGACGGTCAATATTGCCATCAAAGAAGTCAATGACAACCACCTCACCAATACGTGGCAAGAAACGTGCTCCATAGCCCTCGCCTGCCCAAGGGGTCAGTACATCCACCCAAGCCGAGTCCGTATCGTTATCATTGCTACCTGCACCACCGTCATGGCCATGATCATCACTACGGGTAAATAGAAAACGTACCTTAATACGTCCCCACTCATCGACATGAATGGTTTCTCCCTCTGGCCCCACAACTTTCGCTCTTTGTGGGTAAGCAATTGGGCGATGCTGTTCTGGATTATATTCAGGTGCCGTCTTGATCTGACGGCGTATTAGGGTCAGCTCATTGCCTTGGCGCTCAATATCATCATAACCATGTTTATCCCAACGACTTTGGGTTAACAACTGGCTCACTTGCTGATGTAAATCTTTTGGTAAGTTATTTTGGTTATAGAAGTTTTTAGCAATAATCAGGAACTCTTGATCTGCTCCTTCATGCTGATCAATTTCAGGATGCTCCTGTAAATTAAACCAATAGCCGACTTGACTATCACGGACGCTACTATAAGCCTTAAAATATTTGGCCCTACTCGCGTACATATCCGTAAATTGCTGATTCAATTTCTCTAGCTGATTACTACTTGAAGCAGTGGCCTGATCTTCCCCTTTCAAATCTTGCATCCAAGCAGGACTAACATGCCATGCTTGTTCAAGGCTCAAACTCGCTGAATCAAATTGCTCTGAATGTAGGTGTGTAGTGATAACTGAACCTATACCTTCTTCATGTGCTAGAGCATCAGGTTGCCAACGTTGCAAATGTACAGCAGTCGGCTGTAAAGACCGCACCGCAACAAAACCTGTAATGCTATCTTGATATTCTGTTGCACTACTTCTGTGATAGCGAATACTACGACGTGCTAAAGCTTGGTACTGGCTATTGTCATCAATGAGTCTTAGTTTTTGAGGTTGTATAGGTGCAGTAAAGTGAGGAACAAAAAGCTCTGCTTCATCAATGAGCCAACTAACGCCTTCACTTCGCCACAAGCGTGTAAGAAAGTCATAATCAGATTCATTGTGCTGCATGATAAATGGGCGAATATCATAACTCTGACTTAACCCACTAAGGTCGAGACTTAAACTTGTCGCAAAAAGCTGACTTTTTTCTTGCCACTCTTTAAATAAAACTTCCGTGACTTCAATAATGCTTTTATTCATAAAAACACGACTATTACGGCGCTTGTGCCATAAGTTTGTCGCGTCTTTTAAGGTGAGTTTATAAAGCGTTAAAGCACCGTCACTCTGGCCATAACTCGCTTCTGTCACAATTCCAGTAGTTCGAAATAATTGTCCAGAATCAGTGACCTGATCAACGGCAACTTGCACACCTATAAACTGCTTCAATGCAATTTGTGCACTCGTCGAAAGACAAATTAACTCAGCTTCAACTCCCCCATTTAGCTGGTGTTGGCCTTCGATACGCTGTAAAAAAACTTGGTTATTGAGTAGTTCATTAGAAAATTGCACGTGAATCGCACGTTTCTGCGCACTTAACCCTATTTTTTCCAAAACATTAAAGATATTAAAAAGCATTTTTTTATAATCATAAGGATATATAAATGGCTGCACTTTATAAAAAACAGAACTATCTGTCTACATGATTATGCTTTTTTTAATTCGTTTTTTTATATTTTGACCTATTCCCAAGCAATAAAAAGCCCAACATAGTGTTGGGCTTTTTGATAGAGCTTTAAGCTCTTTTTTTGGTTGTCTTAAATACTGGATAAAAACGGAATAACTGCCATAAACAGACCAGTAATAGTAAGAGGAAATAGACCAATGACCAAACTGGTAAAGATTGACCTAAAAAGGTCCAATCAATTGCTGCACATTCACCTGAACCCGACAATACTTCTTGTAAAACCGTTTTCATTGGTAAGGCATCAATTAAATAATTTAAACCCGGGCCACAGCTTGGTACTTGATCTGGTGGTAAATGTTGCAACCAGACATGACGTCCTGCCACACCCACTGACCATAAAATTGCAATGCCTGCTAAAAATGCATAAAAACGTTTAACCGCATTTGAAACTGGGTTATGCAAAAAGGCTATGAGTGCTACAAGGCCCATCGCCATTAAGCCAACACGTTGAAAAATACAGAGCGGACATGGCTCTAAACCTTTTACGTGTTCCAGATACAACGCAAAAGACATGCCGACTATACTTGCTAAAACAAGTAGTCCACTCACCAAACGGTAACTTAATCGCATGTAAAACCTCGTTTTATTATCGATATTGTTCAAGATATTGATCAAAACTGATCTTGGTATCTTGCTCAAGTTTTTCTTGCTGCTGTAAAGATTGCGCAGCCAACTGTTCAAAATGTTTCAAAGTTTCCACACTAAGCTCATGCTGTTCATAACTTTCAGCATGTAACTGAGCCATGTGACTACCAAAACTCCAAGTTCCACCATGCTTTAACGTATCGTCAATGACATGGGCAGATAAAGTTTCATCAACTTCATCAATTCGTGCTTGCATGACAGCCAAAGCTGAACCATACAAGTCCGTTGCATAGGTCTGATCGAGTAGCTGTGCACAATCTTGCATTTTTGCAATATATAAACGTGCCCAATCTTCGATGTGATACGACCCAGTTAAATCTGTAATGGTTGCGTTTGGCGCTCGACCTCGGTTGACCACCTCTGTCTGATTTTTCTCAACCAAGTCTTGTTCAGGACATAACAAGTCTGGGCTATCACTTAACAGACAATAAAGTGCTAACACTTCAAGAAAGCCTGCTGTCGTTTCATCAACGCCAATTGCCGAGTATGGGTTTACATCTACAGCACGTAACTCAACATAACCAACGCCTCGATTTTTTAAAGCTTGAGACGGTGTTTCACCTGCTTGAGGCACCTGTTTTGGACGTACTAGACTGTAATATTCATTCTCGATCTGCAAAACATGATCATTAATTTGCAACGGTTCACCAGATGCATCATTTAACCCTAAACGGCTAAATGGTGGGTAAGGAGAATGAACGGCTTTTTGTAAACCATCCAGATAGCCGGACAAATTGTTGTAATGAATACCTAAGCTTTTTTGGGCTGAGTTTTGATAGCCTAATCGTCCCATACGGAGTGCTGTAGCATACGGTAAATAGTATGAACCTTTGATTAAAGGCAACAAATGATGTTTGTGTCCGGTCAAGAAACAACGACATACCGTTGGACTCGCGCCCACCAAGAACATGACCAATGGTGTTAAACGAATAAAATTACGAATAAGGCCAAAATAACGATGGCTACGATAATCCTGCAAACTTAATGATTTTAATTGTTCGTCAGTTTCATGAGCTTGTAGCTCAGCAAAAAGTGTATCTGGGAAAGATAAGTTGTAATGCACACCTGAAATGGTCTGCATACGACGACCATATCGAATTCCTAACCCACGGCGATATAGTGTTTTAAAACGACCAATATTAGAGGTGCCGTACTGCGCTAGACGAATCCGTTCTTCATTGTCGTCTAACATACATGGCATAGACAGCGGCCAGAGTTTTTCACCATTTTCTAAATGACGATGTACAACCGCATGAATATCGGTGAGCTCATGCAGAGCTTCTTCAATCGTTGGCTTAGGTGAGGTAATAAACTCCATCAACGCTTCTGAATAATCAGTCGTAATTTTTGGATGTGTTAAAGCCGAACCTAATGCCTTCGGATGTAACTCTTGTGATAAGAACCCATTACTCTGCATACGTAGGCTTTCACGCTCTATTCCACGTAACATGCCTTGTAGTAGCGACGAATCCACCCAAGCAGGAATAACTGATTGAGATGGTGTAGTGGGTTGACTCATGCATTTGCTCGCTTATTAAAGATCACTATATACAAAATCGTGAGATGATACGGTTACTTATATAATCACATCATTCCAGTTTGGCAATTTTTATCACAATCTTGTTATTTAAGACACGAAAGAATTGTGATTTTATTGAAGAATAATTGCTAAAGAGTTGTCAATATCATGAACGAACAAGACATTTTAAACTTCTGGTTTTCTCCTGAACACCGTTCACTTTGGTTTGCAAAAAGTGATGATTTTGACAAAAAAATCCGTGAAAATTTTTCTGATGTTCATCGACAGGCAACTCAAGCAGAACTCTGGTCTTGGCGAAAAACAGCAGAAGGTCGTTTGGCAGAGATTATTGTACTAGACCAGTTTTCTCGCAATATCTATCGTGATCAGTCCCAATCTTTTGCCTATGACAGCTTGGCATTAGCTTTGGCACAAGAAGCAATTAGTTTGCAACTCGATGCACAGCTTAATCCAGAGCAACGCTCTTTTTTATATATGCCGTTTATGCATAGTGAATCAAAATTGATCCATGAATTTGCCTTGAAACTATTTCAACGTCTTGGCAATGAAATTAACTTAAGCTTTGAGAAAAAGCATAAAGTCATTATTGATCGCTTTGGACGCTATCCTCATCGCAATACCATTCTTGGACGTGTTTCTACACCAGAGGAAACCGAATTTTTATTAGAACCGAACAGTAGTTTTTAAGACTTTTCTATTTTTTAATGCTGAGTCATCTTTGTTTTAATGCTCAGCTGGGAGTTCACCATGAAATATCTCTCTCTTTGTTTAGCATTAGGCACTGCCTTAACTTTAACTGCTTGTGCGACGACTCCAAGTAAACCAAAAACCTTTGATCAACTTGGCCAGTTTTCCGCATACCCTTTAAATGCGCAAACGTTTCGTATTAGTTTCCAAGCCGATCCGAATATGAGTTACGGTGCAGCTGAAGAAATCACTTTGGTAAAATCAGCGCAAACGACCGTGCAAAAAGGTTTCCGCTTTTTTAAAGTACTGAATGACCCAAGTAACCAAAGTCAGAAACCGCCACGTCAGGCTGTGGTTTATCCATCAGCTCCAAGCTTTTATCCTTATGGCTATGGTCGTCGCTATCCGGGTTTCTGGCATGATCCGTTCTATGATTTCCCACAAGTGGTCAATATCGACCCTGTTCAAGTGTCGTATACTATTGAATGTTATCGGGATCAAAAGCAGGCTCCTCAAGACGCTTTTGATGCAACCTTGATCTTGAAATCAATCGGACAAAAATATGGATTGAGTCCGACAGGAGAGCTGTTGCCACCGCCCGAGCCTCCAGTAAAACAAAAATGAATAGGATAAATTTATGAGCATGGCAGAAGAAGTTCACCACGTGCCCAGTCTTAAACGTAGTAAATAT
>MTET01000805.1_pt1 | contig 12678 bp, 8 predicted proteins | sample 1042671 | NCBI WGS metagenome assembly MTET01 (sample SAMN06185814, study PRJNA358809) | soil metagenome | isolation source: garden soil control | place: India | collected 2015-05-23
GCACAGTAAGCAATAAGGAGAAATAACATGAGCTACCAGAAACTCAGCCGTGACCAGATTGCACAACGTGTGGCACAAGATATTCCAGATGGTGCCTATGTGAACTTGGGTATTGGCTTACCCACCAAGATTGCCAGCTACTTACCTGACGATAAAGATATTTTTCTTCATTCTGAAAATGGCCTGTTGGCTTTTGGCCCACCGCCAGCAGCAGGTGAAGAAGACCCTGAACTGATTAATGCGGGTAAAGAGTTTGTGACCATGCTTGAAGGCGGTAGCTTTTTCCACCATGGCGATTCATTTGCGATGATGCGTGGTGGTCACCTTGATATTGCTGTACTTGGTGCATTTCAGGTTGCTGCGAATGGTGACTTGGCGAACTGGCACACCGGCGCTCCAGATGCAATTCCTGCGGTAGGTGGTGCGATGGATTTAGCTGTAGGTGCTAAAAAAGTATTTATTACCACAGATCATGTGACCAAACAAGGTGAGCCGAAGATTGTGGCTGAGCTAACTTATCCAGTAACAGGTAAACGCTGTGTTGACCGTATTTACACGGACCTGTGTGTGATTGACGTGACTAAAGATGGTTTGAAGGTGATCGAGAAAGTTGAAGGTCTTAGCTTTGATGAGTTACAGGCTTTAACAGGTGCAACTTTGATTGATGCGACTCAAGGGTAAGGTTTACACAGCATAGCCAATGCTACTACCGTCATTGCCTGTAAATGATAGTGGTCTTCGAAAGCCCTTTGTATAGGCAATACCTTACTTTTTAAGGATAAAAAGTAACAAAAATCCTTTGTTACTCAGACACAACATCCCTGTTGTGCTGAGTAACGAGGCGACATCCATGTCGCCAACGCGAAACACTGAATGGAACTCTTTGAATACGGTTCTTGCTTATTAATTTGGATTTTACCGTAATTCGCTATTGTGACAGGCGACATGGATGTCGCCCGTTGGACAGGGAGGCATGGAAGCCTCCTCTGTTCAACAAAGGTTTTTGGTTACTTTTTTAACAAAGTGACAAGAATTAGCTACTGGCATTTGACTCAACACGATAAGACTCTGTCATGACTACTTTTAACTTAGTAACCATGATGATCTCCAGCAAAATCTGGAAAAGTCTAACAATGTGGCAATGACAGCAACAGATTTCAAAATGGAAATGTAAGAATGAAAAACGCTTATATCATCGATGCCATCCGTACCCCATTTGGCCGTTATGCCGGTGGTCTTGCACCTGTCCGTGCCGATGACCTTGGCGCTGTGCCGATTAAAGCGCTCATGCAGCGTAACCCAAGTGTAGATTGGAAACAGGTCGATGATGTGGTCTATGGCTGTGCCAATCAAGCCGGTGAAGATAACCGTAATGTCGGTCGTATGTCAGCACTTCTTGCAGGTTTACCGTATCAGGTGCCAGCAACCACCATTAACCGTTTGTGTGGTTCATCACTCGATGCCATTGCCATTGCTGCCCGCGCCATTAAAGCAGGTGAAGCGAATTTGGTGATTGCAGGTGGTGTGGAAAGTATGAGCCGTGCACCTTATGTGATGAGTAAGTCAGACAGTGCCTTTGGCCGTAGCCAGAAGATTGAAGACACTACCATGGGTTGGCGCTTCATTAACCCGAAACTTAAAGAATTGTATGGTGTAGACACCATGCCCCAGACTGCCGAAAACGTGGCTGAACAGTTTAATGTGAATCGTGCAGATCAGGACCAGTTTGCCTTGGTGAGCCAACAACGCACCGCAAGCGCGCAAGCCAAAGGCTTTTTTTCTAAAGAAATCGTGGCAGTTGAAATCCCTCAGCGTAAGGGGGATGCTGTTGTGATTGATACTGATGAACATCCACGTGCATCGACCACACTTGAAGGTTTAAGCAAACTTAAGCCTGTGGTTAAAGCAGATGGCACAGTTACTGCGGGTAATGCTTCAGGCATCAACGATGGTGCAGCAGCTCTACTGATTGCATCTGACGAAGCGGTTCAGGCTTATAACCTAAAACCGCGTGCCAAGATTATTGCTTCAACAGCAGTGGGTGTAGAACCACGCATTATGGGTTTTGCTCCGGCACCAGCGATTAAAAAATTACTTAAACAAGCTAATCTGACTTTAGATCAGATGGATGTGATTGAGCTGAACGAAGCTTTTGCTGCACAGGCTTTGGCAGTGACCCGTGATTTAGGTTTGCCAGATGATAGCAACAAGGTAAACCCAAACGGTGGTGCAATTGCATTAGGTCATCCGCTTGGTGCATCAGGTGCACGCCTAGTCACTACAGCTTTAAACCAGCTTGAGCAAACAGGTGGTCGTTATGCCTTATGTTCAATGTGTATTGGTGTGGGCCAAGGCATTGCTTTGATTATTGAACGTGTTGAAGCACTTTAAGGAGTAACAAATGCCATCTTTTCAATCTGCCGATGCACAAATTAACTATCAAACTTTTGGCGAGCCATCTTCCCCTGCTCTGGTGTTTTCCAATTCTTTGGGCACCAATTATGGTATGTGGCAAAAACAGTTTAATGAATTAAAAGATCAATTCTTTGTGATCTGCTATGACACTCGTGGCCACGGTTCATCCTCTACACCTAATGGTCCATACACTGTAGAGCAATTAGGTGTAGATGTTGTCCGTTTACTGGATCATCTAAATATTAGCAAAGCTGCTTTTTGTGGAATTTCTATGGGTGGTTTAACCGGTCAATGGCTGGCAATTCACTACCCTGACCGGTTTAGTCATGTAGTTGTTGCAAATACTGCCGCTAAAATTGGACAAGAACAGGCATGGCTTGACCGTGCAAAATTAGTACGTGAGCAAGGTTTACAACCGATCGCAGCTACAGCAGCTTCGCGATGGTTTACAGATCCCTTTATCCAAAGTCATGCTTCAATTGTCAACAACCTGTGTAACGACTTAAGTGCTGGCAGCGCAATGGGTTATGCCAATTGTTGTGAGGCTTTGGCTAAAGCGGATGTCCGTGAGCAATTAAAAGATATCAAAATTCCTGTATTGGTGGTTGCTGGAACTCAAGACCCTGTAACAACCGTTGCAGATGGTGAGTTTATGCAGCAACGCATTCCACAATCAAAACTTGCAGAAATAGATGCCTCTCATATTTCTAATGTCGAGCAACCAGAAGCTTTTAATAAAATCCTAAAGGATTTTTTATTAGGTTAATTTAATGATTCAAAAAATGGCCTATAGAGGCCATTTTTTTATATCTCGTAGAATCTTTGAACTTAATACCGAATCATCACCGATTTTAATTCGGTGTAATCTTCAATAAATGCATCTGAAAACTCTCTACCAATTCCCGAAGCTTTCACCCCACCAAATGGAACCGAGGGGTCTAAGAACGTATGCATGTTCACCCATAAGGTGCCTGCTTCAATTTTAGGAATTAAACGTAAAGCTTTAGACAAATCATTTGTCCAGATACTTGCGGTTAAACCAAAGCGCGACTGGTTCATCAGTTGAACGAGTTCTTCATCAGTTTCGAATGGCATTATCCCGACCACCGGACCAAAAGTTTCCTCTGAAAATAAAGGATCATCCGTATTTTTGAAGGAAATCAAAGTCGGCTGTACAAAATATCCTGTCTGATCTAGAGCCTCACCACCAGCAATAATCTGGCTGTTGGCTTTTGCCATATCTAAATAATGTTTTACTTTATGAAAATGTGGCTGATTAGAGAGCGGACCAAACATACTTCCTTCATCCATAGCCGATCCAATTTTGAAACTAGAAAGTGCTTTCGAGAGTTTCTCGACAAGTTCATCATGTTTTGTATGGTGTACAAAAAAACGCTCTGGGGATGCGCAAACTTGGCCTTGATGTACAAAAGTTGCTTGTAGCAAAGTCGGTAATATCTCATCGATATTTGCATCAGCCAAGATGGCTATGGCATTTTTACCACCCAGCTCCAGACTTACACGGGTTAAATCACTGCTCATCGCGAGCTTACCAATCGCAATGCCTGTTGGTACTGAACCTGTAAACGAGACTTTCTTAACGAGCGGCGACTCAATTAAATATTGTCCCGTCTCCCCCTTACCTGTCACTACATTAATTACACCAGCTGGAATACCTGCTTCAATGGCAAGTTCAGCTAAACGTAATAAAGATAAGCTGGCAAATTCACTAGGTTTAAGCACAATGGTACAACCCGTTGTTAAAGCTGAACCGATTTTCCAAACACCAATCATGAGTGAAAAATTCCAAGGCACAATCCCTGCAACCACACCAATCGGTTGTCTTAAAGTAAAGGCTGTATATTTCTCACCTTGCATAGAAGGAATAGAGGGTTGCATAGTTTGACCATTAATTTTAGTTGCCCAACCCGCAAAATATCTTAAGAAAATAACAGATTGTGCGACTTCAAGGTGTCTTGAAATATTGATAAGTTTTCCAGTAGATAACGATTCGAGCTGTGCAAGTTCTTCACCATATTGCTCAATTAAATCTGCAAGTTTATTCAGTTTAACGCCACGTTCATACGGCGTAGTTTCAGCCCAAGCATTTTGAAAAGCATGTTCAGCACTTTTCACCGCATTTTCGACATCGTGTTGACTACCAACACTAATTTGAGCAACCACTTGTTCAGTCGACGGATTTACAATATCCACTTTATCTAAAAGCTCGGCAGCAACCAATTTTCCATTAATAAAATGTCCATGTTGACGTGCCATAAATTGCTGTACGCTTTCTAAAATCTGAACTCCACTCATTTTCTTTTCCTCTTTTCATTTCTAAACTTTTGTTATGAAAGCAACTACGCGACCTGATTCAAAATAAAGTCTGCACCGCGCTCACCAATCATGATGGCAATTGCATTGGTATTACCACTTGGAACTTGTGGGCAAATAGAACAATCCACCACACGTAAGTTTTTAAAACCATGTACTTTAAGTGTCTGATCTGTGACCGAATCTTGCGGAGCATTGCCCATTTTGCAGCTACCTGCGGGGTGATAAACCGTTTTAATGTTCTGACGCATCCATTTATCAATCGCTTCAATATCATCAGGATCGATATTTGCAGGCTCAACGACTTCTTTGACAATCGCTTTCAATGCTGGTTGTTGTAATAGGCGAAGTCCGGCCTGTACTGCACGGATATTTGCGTCAATATCTTCTTGATGGCCTAAATAATTAGGGTCAATGACAGGCAAATCTTTTGGATCTTTACTGCTTAATCGTAAAGTCCCACGTGCTTTTGGCTGTACATGTCCGACTTTAATGGTAAGGCCATGTGCCTGAGCCGCTGCTTTTTCACCGGGGGTATTATCGAAATTATCCAGCACAGGTAAAAAATGAAATTGGACATCAGGTCGACCATTGTTGTTTGTGTCAATAAAACCACCACCTTCTAGAATATTGGTGGTTAGCAATCCTGAACGTGTAAAACACCATTGTAAAAAGTGTCGTACAGCGGTTAAACCTTGGTCTTCACCGAGCAGGCTGTTATTGGTTGTTACTGTTGCATTGACCGACATATGCAAATGGTCGTGAAAATTGTCACCTACAGGTAAGTCACGAATACATTCAATGCCGAGCTCATCTAAATGCTGTTTTGGGCCAATTCCCGAAAGTAATAAAACCTTAGGACTGCCAATTGCACCAGCGCTCAGAATGACTTCTTTTTGAGCCTGTACCGTAATCGGTGATTTTCCGCCAACACTGTAAGTAACCCCAGTAACCTGATCTCCTTGAGTTTCAATTTTATGTACTAAGGCATCCGTAATGACCGTAAGATCTGGGTGGTTTTCGACTGACTTTAAATAAGTTTTTGAGGTACTCGCCCGAGAACCGTTTTGAGTAGTAGTTTGATAAAATCCTACACCCGCCTGATGCCAACCATTAATATCATTGACATAATTCATCCCCATTTGTTGACCTGCTTTAATACAAGCAAGCGTTAAAGGATGGCGATAACGGTTTTCACTGACAGGTAAAATGCCATCTTGTCCGTGATATTCATCAGCAAGACTTTCATTTTTTTCTGCTTTCTTAAAAAAAGGCAGTACCTGTTGATAAGACCACTGATTGCATCCCCATTCCGATGCCCATAAATCATAATCTTGGCGTTGGCCTCGGCAATAGATCATGCCATTAACCGAGCTTCCACCTCCCAACACTTTTCCTTGTGCAAGGATCATTTCACGATGATTACAATATTTCTGCGGAACAGTCATGTATTGCCATGATTTTTGCTGGAATACTTTAACTACCGTCGCAGGTATAGTATGAAACATACTGCTATCTCGGCTTCCCGCCTCTAAAACAAGAACGCGCCCTGCCTTGGCTTCTAATAGTCGTGCTGCAACCACACAACCTGCTGAGCCAGCACCAATCACGATATAGTCATATTGTTGATTCATCTGATTTCATCCTAATTTTATTTCTATGAATGTACCGCCAATAAACACGATCTCCTTCGCTCTAATTTAATAGATGTATTGCAGAATCAACTGCGCATATACATTGGTCTTGTCATCGTAGTTTTGAGTACCACCACTATGGATATCGTATTTTGGTTTATAGAGTCCCACTAAAGGAATAACGTTGAATTTTTTATTAACCGACCAGACCGAAAATACATCCAGCTCATGTCCATCCACATTGGTTAAAGACTTATTTACTGTTTTGAACTTATAGGCCAAAGCACCCACCATAAAATTTTCTTTCAAGTTCATCATGTAAGAGACTTGATGAATATCTGCATTTTTATTAAATGGACCAGCATAGTTTCCGGCAACTTCGCCCTGAAACCATGTACCAAACCCAACTGTATTTCCATAAAACATGGTGTCGTATTGGTCTGAAAAATGGCTAAAGCGGTAGCCTAATGAAGGCGTATATTTTGAAGATAAAAAGTTATAGTTCAGCGCTAAGTAGCCAGCATTTTCGTGGCCATCTTTTTTATCTTGAACTACAAACTCAGTTCTAACTTGTAACTCTGGCAAAGGTTGATAATTTAAACGTAAAGCATAATTTTTAAGATCTTCGCGCCCTGAAACCTGTTCAGTATCTTCAAGATCCAATACATTTAAGTAAGTGAACCCAACACCCTTATCTTTAAGCTGATACATCAGATCAGTCACAAAGAGTTCTGGGGAAAATTGTGCTTTATTGTCCGATTTTAAATAAGCCAGCTTTAGCGTTGTATTCTCTTGCGGTTTGTATTGAAGCAAACTTGTAAAATCAAAGCTTCGACGAGCTGCCAGATAATATGCTCCGCCCCGATCTAGTGTGCCGTCCGCAGGCACTTTTCCTAGGTTTAACGCATCACCCGCAATAAAGAACCCATCACCAATCATGATATTTTGTCGACCAATACTTAAATCATAAGTCATCAACTCATCTTTATTGGTACCGTCTTTAAAACCAATGATCCATTCATTCACATCTGTTTTACGTTCTTTGCCATTACTATTTTGGCCTGCGTCTCCATCACCAAATGTTGCCGAGCTAATACCGCTCAAGCTTGCATAGAGCTGATTGTTTTTGAAGGTGTATTGTCCTTTTGCACCATATTTAAGATGACCTTCTTGCCAATTGATTCTTTCATCATCTAGGTTTTCACCGTTATAGCTTTTACCGCTACTAAAAGCCCCAAAAGTTGCTTCAAAAGTTGGCTTAATTTCAAGCTCACCAGCATGCACAGTTGAAAAAAATGAGACAAAGAGAGTCCCTCTCATAACCCGAGAAAATAAATTTTTCATTGAGAAATTCCTTTTTTGTGAACGGTCTAACCGTGCTCAGGTATGGGTAACCTATTCGTTACCCATTCTGGCTTATTCACATTTTTATTAATGGTCGTGCTGTGTGTTTTGCTCTTCTTCACCCAAGTTTAAAGTCGGGGTGCTGTCAAAGAAGTTCCAAGGTTTGATGAGCGTATTTACCCATTCTGTTGGCATAATTGGCCATTCTTCAGCACGTGCCACATGGGTGGTGCCTGTTGTCATCCACACCACAAGATCTTTATTTTCAATATTCTCATTGTTGCCAATGAACTGTCCTAACCCTGTGTCATGAGTCGAACGATTTGAATATTTCCCTTCAGGATAGCGTTCGTCTGGATTGTACTGAGTCACCCAAATTTGCTTATCCATAAAGTTCAAACGTTTAAATAACCATTCATCTTTAGAAAAATTGGCTCCTTTTGCCACAGGGTGTGTTCCACCTGCAAAAGGAATGAGTTGATAAGAAACTGGATTACCTAATTTATTTTCCTTATTGAAATTCGTGAGTAAGCGAATCGTAGATGGGTCAAATTTTTCAGCCGCATTTTGCTCATTCGTAATGACTTTACTATCAATTTGCATTGAACTTGTACGAACACCGCCTTTGTCATTGGCTTTCACCACTGGGTCCATATGCATAAAGCTGTTGTTTTCCCCATCTACATCCATGTCTAAGCGGAAGTTATAGATGTGCTGATGCGTTGTACCCACAATATTATGGTCAATTAAAGTGCCATATTTGGTGTCTTCTTTAGCGGTACTGTCATGCATAGTACGTGATTTAACACCTTTAACAGCTTCAATACCTGTAGCACCTGCATTAATTCCAATTACACCATTTTGGGCAAATACCCAGTCAAACATATAATCGTAGTTTCCAACCGTACTAATCCAGCGGATGACAAGTTCACGGCGGGCTTCACTGGCATCTTGATTGCCAAAAATTTCGTGATGTTTATATTCAGGTCCTGCATAACGTTCAAATACAGCAATGGCATTTGGAATTACTTGTGGCTGGCCTTTGTAGTCTGCAATCACAGCATCAAGTAAAACAGCATTTTCTGGTGCATCAGTTCCCGGAAGAATAGATGAGGTAAGTGTTCCCATACCATATTCGCCCGAGTCTAAATAAGATTTGAAGTACCAACCAATATCAGGGTCACCATATGGAACTACCATTCCACCAAGGTTACCTTCATACATAACTTTACGCTTAACGCCTTTATCTTTATAGGTCACCGTTGAAAGCTGTAAGCCAACACGAGAATCTAATGCCACATGCAAACACCAATTCCCCCAATGTATAGTTTGACCGGTAATGCTAAAGTTTTTGCCCTCAGGTTCAGTAATAGTGAGCGGTTTTAGCTTATTTGGTACTGGCTTATTCGACATATAAGGTCGATTTGCCATTGGTACAGGAATGATTGCACCTTCTTCAATCTTAATAATTTTTTCTTTATCTAAATCAACTACAGCAACTAGATTTTCAATAGGATGCGCCCAGTAGTTACCATCTCCTACATCTAGGTAAGCAACGACTTTTAATATATTAAGTTGTTTATCCAGACCATCTTTACCGCCAAAATATCCAACAGTTAGTGGAGTAGCAATCACTTTCTTCACATCGGTAATACCGCGTTTCCGTAAAGCTTCCTGATATTCTTTACTTGTCTCAATTACACGCTGTACGGCTTCAAAATTATCTAGAAGCACCATTCCATGAGTGTTTTTAAGTACATTCCATTTTGTGACTTGTTGAGTATTAAGATTAACTTCACCTTCAATCGCTTGGTTACCTTTTAACAAAATGAAAGATGCAATTCGAGCGTCTGTATATTCTTTGTGATTGATGAAGTAGTCCCAAACTTTTGCTTTTTCAGGTTCTTTAAGCTTTAACTCAGCAAAACGCATATTTTTATAGGCGTATTTCGAGTGGTTAATCGCATCAAATGTCTTTTTGATTTCGTCAGAATTTAAGCTATTAAGAGGATGAAACGTATTTTCAATTTTGAAAGTTTGATCTAACCCAGACTGGAAAACTTCATTAAAAAAATCTTTTCCAATAACAGGTTTACCATCTTTGACTAATAAAGGGACACTGAGTTTAAAAGGTTTACCATTTATCAAAACCTGATCTGAATTGGGTTTGGCCCGAACCACCATAGAACCTTTGGTGATCATATAAGTATTGGTAAAATCGTCTTTGACAACTTTAGCACCTTGCTCACTCATATTTTGATAAAGTGAGACCATTTCGGCCTTTCCACCATGAGCAAACGCTTGAGTATTGAGTCCCCAAAAGCTTGCAGCGATTGATAAGTTAAGTGTCAGTATTTTTTGTATGTCATTCAATAATCGTTGTTTACGCATTGGTTTCATCCTTTTCATCTATCCCTGAACTATCTGAATCAGACAGTTAAAATGCACTTTCCTGTGAGTGAAATTCATTAGACCAACTTAATAGTTTTATGGTTATTAAGCTTATCTAACCTGCTTTAATGAATTTAATTTCAACACAGTTACATAGGGCTAGCTTGTTCAAGAATGACGTCGAACTTGTCTAAAAATGACATTAAAAGAAGAAATATTTAAACCGGCATACCCTCTCTAAATTCTTTAGGGGAGATACCATAGGCCTTTTTAAAGATCTTTGAAAAATGAGCACCGTCCCAGAAACCCCACTTCAAGGCAATTTGGGTAATCGAGCTTTGTCTGTTCTTTTTATCAAGCAAATCCGCTTTGACTTTTTCTAGGCGTTTGAGCTGTATGTATTTGTTAATAGATAAATTTTCTTGAAGGAATAAACGGTAGAGATGTCGTAGTGATACTCCAATATGCTCTGCAATTAATTTAGGGGTTAAATCTGGTTTTGCTAAGTTCTCAATAATAAAACGCTCGGCTTTTTCCATCAGGTTATTTGAACTATTAATATTTTTATAATTGATTGTAGGTTTAATTAGAGCAATTAACGCATCTTCAAAAGCATTACCGTCTTCGGTTGCATACCAAAGTTTGATGTTTTCAGCAGACATGTTTTTCAAAATATTCTTGAGTAAAAAACCACTCATATTTTGCGTAATCAGTTTTCCAAAATATTCAGTACTAATGTTTTCTTTCAGTAATTTTTCACGCGACAGGTGTACGGAAATCTGGCTCACTAAGCCTTGCGGGTACATCGAAATGGTTTCGACCGGGTCCACCAACACAATATCGCCTTCATTTAGGCTGAGAGTCTCATTTTTATACTCAAGCAGCATTTTTCCCGAATACTGCAAAATCAAAAAACAAAAACGATTATTCACTCGATCAATTTCATCGGCTTTTCGGACAATTTTATTGGCATTGTTTTTAATAAAAGCAATTTCAGTATCGCCCAATAAAAAGCACTGAACTTCACCAATGAATAAATTACGGGTTCCGTCAAAATCGGTTTCAAAATTGCCGCACACACTTTTAATATGGTGCGTCCATGTGAGTAATGCATCGCTTACATATTGGTTCATCCCTTACCTCTCTATACATGTGCCACCGCTCAAAATTTTGCGTTTGTGGTGGTGCACTGTCTTGGCTTATTTGCAATCTTGTTTTATTGATAAACAAATTGTGTGCCAAAAATTCCTTATCCTTGGAATTGTTTTGATGATAGTCAGCTAGATGTAAAGAAGCTGATAAATCAATTCAATTTATCAGCTTAATGGGACTTATGCTACTCCTGCAAAATCTCGCAGCATGGTAATAAAAATATCCTTTTGCTCCTCAGAATACTTTTTAAACACCTCATTTTGGTGGCTATCAGCAATATCAAATAAATACTGCGCTGTTTGTTTACCCTTTTCCGTCAGTGCGTATAAATTATCATGATCAACCAATAACCCTTCAAATTTTAAGATTTCAGCCGATCTTTCCACTTCTTGCATTGGCATAGCTATATCACGCGGTAAATCTTCTTTACTTGAAGCAGTTCCACTTGCCAAAACGAGCAAAAGACGTGATTCACTGGTACGGAAACCCGAAGCCATTTGCTTAGGAATATAGTCGGTTTGATAGGCTTTAAAAGCACGGCTCATCAAATAGCAGACATTATTATATAAGTGTCCATAATGTGTTTGGTCTACGCCGTTCTGTTCAGTTTGCTTAACTTGAAGGCTCGGATGCGGCATGACACAAGAATATGCACCTTGATGGTAAACCAGCGGGCTTCGGCCTTGGTCATGAAAACGAACCACTTTACCAACAATAATCCAGTGGTCACCACCTTCAATCACTTGATAGCGTTCGCACTCAAACACAGCAGAACAATTTTCTAAGATTGGTGCGCTTCCTGCACCAAGTTGAAAATTGGTGTCTGCAAATTTATCAATATTACGTCTCGAAAACTTATTAGACAGCTCAATTTGAGTGCCTGATAAAATATTGACAGCAAAATGTGTGGCTTGTTCAAACACCGAAAAACTTGAAGACTTTTTATCAATACTCCACAAAATAAGCGGTGGGTCGAGTGATACCGAGTTAAAACTATTTGCAGTTACACCGACTTTCTCACCTTGTGCATTTTGTGCAGTAACAATGGTAACGCCTGTTGCAAAATTTCCTAATGCTCGTCGGAACTGTAGTGGATCGACCGTAAACTCATCTATTTGTTGTAATACATTCATCATCTTTCTCCTAAACCTTCTCTTACATCCATATAAATCGCGAGAGCATTAGATATCTAAAACTAGTCTCGGTGTTTTAGAACGCGAACAGCACACTAATATTTGCTCATTGCTGGCTTTTTCTTCGTCAGTAAAGTAAACATCTCGATGATCAGGTTCACCTTCAATTACATCGCACATGCAGGTTCCGCATACGCCTTGTTCGCAAGACATCTCAATCTCGATGCCTTCTTTCGCCAAAGCCTGCAAAATGGTTTCGCCAGCTTCAACCATAA
>MTET01003421.1_pt1 | contig 12270 bp, 10 predicted proteins | sample 1042671 | NCBI WGS metagenome assembly MTET01 (sample SAMN06185814, study PRJNA358809) | soil metagenome | isolation source: garden soil control | place: India | collected 2015-05-23
GAAACCGAAATCAAACTGCGCGCCAGCCGTGCCACCCTGGCCGCCCTGCGCGAACACCCGCTGCTGAAGAAGCGCAACAAGAGCGGCTGGCAGCGCGCCGAGTTGTTCAACCAGTACTACGACACCCCGGCCCGCGAGCTGGCCGGGGCGCGCGTCGCGCTGCGCCTGCGCCGCGACGGCGAGCAATATATCCAGACCCTGAAGACCCGCGGCCAGAGCGTCGCCGGCCTGTCCGAACGCAACGAATGGGACTGGTACCTGGCCAAACCCAAGCTGGACCTGAAGAAGCTCGACGACAGCTGCTGGCCGGCCAGCCTGGCCGAACTGGACAAGAAGACCCTGCAGCCGCTGTTCACCACCGATTTCGTTCGCGAGAAGGCCGAGATCGCCTGGGGCCGCGGCAAGGCCAAGGTGGTCATCGAGGCCGCCCTGGACCTGGGCAAGGTGATCGCCGGCGAGGGCGAGGAGGAAATCTGCGAGCTGGAGCTGGAACTGCGCCAGGGCGAACCCGCCGCGCTGCTGGAGCTGGCCTGCGAACTGGCCGCCGAGCTGCCGCTGATGCCCTGCGACATCAGCAAGGCCGAGCGTGGCTACCGTCTGTTCGACGCCGGCAGCTACAGCCTGAGCCTGCCGGCACCGCAGCCGAGCGCCGAGACGACCCTGGACGATGCCTTCGCCGCCCTCGCCTGGCACCTGCTCGGCGCCAGCCAGCGCCTGGCCGAGCAATACCGCTTCAACGGACACTGGAGCCTGCTGCAGGACTGGCTGCAGCAACTGGTCGACCTGCGCGCGCTGCTCGCCAGCCTCGGCCAGGCCGCGCCGCGCGCCAGCTCGCGGGAACTGCGCGAGCAGCTCGACGCCCTGCTGGCCGACTGGCGCCCGCGCCTGGCCGCCGGCCAGCTGGACGACAGCATGCGGCGCAACGCCCCGGCGCTGTTCGCCGCCGAGCTGGACGGCTGCCGCTGGGGCCTGCTGTCGCTGCAGCTGTCGCACTGGCTGTTGAACCGCGGCTGGACCGCCGCGCGCAACAACCGCGGCAACCGCCAGGGCGGCGCGGCGCTGGGCAACTGGCTGCCGACCCTGCTCGCCGAGGAAGGCGCGGCGCTGCAACTGCGCCGCTACCAGCAGCAACCGGAAGACCTGGCCGAGCAGCTGCCGCGTCTCGAGCGCCTGCTGGTCTGGCTGCGCCTGGCCCGCGGCGTGCTCGAGGTGGCCGAGGTCGACCGCCTGTACGGCGAGCTGAACAAGTTCCAGCTGCTGGCCCAGCAGCCGCTCGACGACGAGCAGCGCCAGCTGCGCGCCAGCCAGGCGCAGATACTGCAAAGCCTGAAGCCCTGGAAGGCGCTGGTGAAGTAAGCCGCGGATTGTATCCGGGCCGCCTCCGGGCGCCCGGATCAGGCGGCCGCGCAGCGCCGCCTAAGCCAACGGCAAGCTGGTGGTGGACTTGATCTCCGACAGGGCGACGATGGAGTTGACCTCCTGGATGCCCGGCACCAGCGACAGCTTCTCGAAGAAGAAGCGCTCGTAAGCCTCGATGTCGCGGGTGACGATGCGCAGCATGAAGTCCACCGCACCCATCAGCACGTGACACTCCAGCACCTCGGGAAACTCGCGCATGGCCTCGGCGAACTCGGTGAGGTTGGAGCGGCCGTGGGCGTTGAGCTTGACCTGGGCGAACACCTGGGTGTGCAGGCCGACCTTCTTGCGCTCGAGCAGGGTCACCTGGCGGCGGATCACCCCCTCCTCCTTGAGCCGCTGGATGCGCCGCCAGCAGGGCGATTGCGACAGGCCGACGCGCTCGGCGATCTCGGCGGTGGAGAGGCCGGCGTCCTCCTGCAGCAGGGCGAGAATGCGCTGGTCGTAAACATCCAGTGCGACGGACATAAAAATTCCTCGATAACGGCAGTCAACGGCAAGACTATCCACAAAACCCGGGTTTTCACAGAAATCCAGGCAGAACTTTTGCCGCGCGAAGGGCGAAACTGGAGCAAATCCACCGCGAGATGCCGCCATGCCCGACGCCACGCCCTTCCCCGCTCCGCACAGCCGCCGCGATCCCTGGCAGGATCGCCCCGAGTCGGCCGTCGAATACCGCCTGCGCACCGAGGCCGAGGCCGACGTGCTGTGTCGCCTGCTCGGCCTGTTCGCCCAGTTGCAGCTGCTGCCGCAACAGCTGCAGGTGCAGCGCCAGGACGGCGATCTGCAGGTGCGACTGCAGCTGCACGGCCTGTCGCTGCATCGCGCCAGGGTGCTGGCGGAGAAACTGCGCGGCCTGGTGTGCGTCTGGCAGGTCGACTGGCGGCAGCTGGATCACAGCCCGGAGCAGGCGGCGCTGCGCACTGGGTAATGGGTCACGCCGGGGCCTTAGCCCCGTCCGCGCTTTTCGGGCATCCTAGCGGCTACGCTTGTTCAGGCCGAACCACCGAGGAGCCCGCATGTCCGCCTTCGCCACCACCGCCCAAGACCGCGTACTGGATCTCGGCGACCTGCTGCGCGAGCTGGTCGCCCAGGGCCGGGTCGATCAGGACGCGGCCGAGCAGTGCCTGGCGATTCGCCGCAGTTCGCTGAACCACCAGCAGCACCCGCTGGAGTTTCTCGCCGCGCAGCAGGTCGACGACCTCAGCCGCCCGGGCAAAAAGCTCGACCTGGAGAGCCTCACCGTCTGGCTGGCGCAGTTCGCCGGCCAGCCCTACCTGCGCATCGACCCGCTGAAGATCGATGTCGCCGCCATCACCCCACTGATGTCCTATGCCTTCGCCCAACGGCACAAGATTCTCGCCGTGGCGGTGGATGCCGAGAGCGTGACCATCGCCAGCAGCCAGCCGCTGGTGCACAGCTGGGAAGCCAACCTGGTGCACGTGCTCAAGCGCCCGATCAAGCGGGTGGTGGCCAACCCGGCGGACATCCAGCGCTTCACCGTGGAGTTCTACCGCCTGGCCCGCTCGGTCAGCGGCGCCACCTCGGTGGATCAGAAGATCAGCGGCGTCGGCAACTTCGAGCAACTGCTCAGCCTCGGCGCCCAGGACCAGGAGCCGGACGCCAACGACGCGCATATCGTCAATATCGTCGACTGGCTGTTCCAGTACGCCTTCCAGCAGCGCGCCAGCGATATCCATATCGAGCCGCGCCGTGAACAGGGCAGCGTGCGCTTTCGCATCGATGGCGTGCTGCACACCGTCTACCAGTTCCCGCCGCAGGTGACCATGGCGGTGGTCAGCCGCCTCAAGTCCCTGGGCCGGATGAACGTGGCGGAGAAACGCAAGCCGCAGGACGGCCGGGTCAAGACCAAGACCCCGGACGGCGGCGAGGTGGAGCTGCGCCTGTCGACCCTGCCCACCGCCTTCGGCGAAAAGATGGTGATGCGTATCTTCGACCCCGAGGTGCTGCTGAAAAGCCCGGACCAGCTGGGTTTCTCCGCCGACGACCTGCGCCGCTGGGAGAGCATGACCCGCCAGCCCAACGGCATCATCCTGGTCACCGGGCCGACCGGCTCGGGCAAGACCACCACGCTGTACACCACGCTCAAGCAGTTGGCCACCGCCGAGGTCAACGTCTGCACCATCGAGGACCCGATCGAGATGATCGAGGGCGCCTTCAACCAGATGCAGGTGCAGCACAATATCGACCTGACCTTCGCCAGCGGCGTGCGCGCGCTGATGCGCCAGGACCCGGACATCATCATGGTCGGCGAGATCCGCGACCTGGAGACCGCGGAAATGGCGATCCAGGCGGCGCTCACCGGCCACCTGGTGCTGTCGACCCTGCACACCAACGACGCGCCGAGCGCCATCACCCGCCTGCTCGAACTGGGCGTGCCGCACTATCTGCTCAAGGCCACCATCCTCGGCGTCATGGCCCAGCGCCTGGTGCGTACCCTGTGCCCGCACTGCAAGGCGCCGCTGCAACTGGACGAGGACGGCTGGCAGAGCCTGACCAAGCCCTGGAGCGCGCCACTGCCGACCGGCGCGCAGCAGGCCGTGGGCTGCCTGGAATGCCGCGACACCGGCTACCGCGGCCGCGCCGGGGTATACGAGATCATGCTGCTCAACGATGCGATCAAGCCGCTGATCACCGCCGACACCGACCTCGTCGCCCTGCGCCGCGCGGCGTTCAAGGAAGGCATGCGCAGCCTGCGCCTGTCCGGCGCGCAGAAGGTCGCCGCCGGCCTGACCACCATCGAGGAAGTGCTGCGGGTGACCCCGCAGAGCGAGCAGAAGTGACGCATCCGGGGCGCAACGCTCGGCTGGCGGCTCGATACCGCCATCTGCGGCGGCTTGAACGGGTGCATGGCCTGCGCTTAGCCCAACGGGCGATGCTCGACGTAACGCCGGAACCGGGCTAGGCAGCGGTGCTGGTGGACGCCGGGCGGAGTGCTGCGCACTCCCCGTTGGGCTTCGCTGCGCTCAGCGCCAACCTACCCCTCGCCAGCGCGGCTCAATGCCGCCATCTGCTGCGGCTTGCACGCCAGGTAGGCCGAGCCCGCCAGCCAGCGCGGGTCGGAATGCCAGGCGAAGAGGAACTGGCCGCCCTTGAGCTGATCGACCACCAGCCGCGCCACCTCGCGGCGCACCGCCGGACAACCCAGGCTGCGGCCGATGCGGCCATGCTGTTGCACCCAGCGCGGGTTCACGTAGTCGGCGCCGTGGATGACGATCGCGCGTTCGCGCGCCAGGTCGTTGAGGCCGGGCTCCAGGCCATCCATGCGCAGCGAATAGCCGTGCTTGCCGCGGTAGCTCTCGGCGGTGCGGAACAGGCCGAGGCTGGTCTGGTGGCTACCCAGGTCGTTGGAGAAGGCCTCGGCGAAGTTCTCCCCGGAGCGCCGGCCATGGGCGACGAAGTCGCGCAGCAGCAGGCGCTTGCGCTGCAGGTCGAAGATCCACAGGCGGCGCTCGGTCGACGGCCGCGAATAGTCGATCACCGCCAGGCGCCGGGCATCGCCGGCCCCATGGTTGACCGCGCACTGCATGGCCGCCAGGGCATGGCGCAGCGCCTGCGGCTCGAGCCCGGGAGCCTGCCGCGCCAGCTCGGCGAACAGCCCATCCTGCGCCGCGCTCGCCCACAGCGGCGCACCGAGCAACCACAAACCCGCCAACCAGCACCGGCCGATACGTCCAAACATCTGCGTAATTACCTCTGCGCACAGACTCCGGGACGTCCTGTCGCTGAATCCCATGGCGGCCCGCCTATACTGGACGCGCGGCGCCGACCCGGGTGGCGCCTTTTCTGAGCCAAGGACTGGAGCAGTATGTTGTTCAAAAAACGTGCATCTTACCTGAGCGGCCTGCTGCTCACCCTGCCACTGGTCGCCGCCACGGATGCCGCCGCCAGCGCCGACCTGCGCCCGTTGCTGGAGCAGCTGCCGCAGCACTGCGCACCCTTACCGACAAATCTAGACGATAACGCGCGCCAGCAACTGCGCGACTTCTACGCCCAGCGCGAGAACCAGCCGGCCTGGGCCGACGCCAGCCGACGCCGCCAGCTCGCGGCGCAGCTCGCCGCCCTCGCCGACGACGGCCTGGAGCCCGACGAATACGCCCTGCCCGCGTACGACGGCCCGTGCAGCGAGCTGCTGCACAGCCACAGCTACCTGCAGGCGCTACTCCATCTGCGTCGCGGCCGCCTGCCGCCGCCGCGCCAGGAAAGCCTGTGGCATTCGCCCGCCAACCCGCTGCCGGACCTGCGCCTGGCCACCCTGTCGCTCGCCCTGCTGCACTTGCAGGCACCGGCCGAGGCCTTCGCCGCGGCGCGCCCGGCCGGCATCGCCTACCGCCGCCTGCGCGCCGCCTACGCCGAATTGCGCCAGCGGCCGCTGGCCGACTGGCAGCCCCTGGCCGACGGCCCGCTGCTCAAGGCGCAGCGCCGCGATGCACGGGTGCCGGCGCTGCGAGAACGCCTGCGCGCCGAGGGCTACCTGAGCGTGACGACGGTTGCCGGCGAAGCCTTCGACCCGGCCACGGTGCTGGCCCTGCAGGCCTTCCAGGACGACCACGGGCTGAATCCCGACGGCATCCTCGGCCCGGCCAGCCTGGCCGAACTGAACGTCGCCGCGCCGATGCGCCGTGCCCAGCTGCGCATCAACCTGGAGCGCCTGCGCTGGCTGGCCGACGACCTGGCCGCGACCGAGGTGCTGATCAACGTCGCCGCCGCCGAGCTGCTGGTGCTGCGCGAGCAACGGGTGCTGTGGCGCACCCGCACCCAGGTCGGCCGCGCCGGTCGCGAAACGCCGCTGCTGGCCTCGCGCATCCAGCGTCTGACGCTCAACCCCACCTGGACGGTGCCGCCGACCATCCTGCGCGAGGACAAGCTGCCGGCGATCCGCGACGATCTCGCCTACCTCGCCCAGCAGGAGCTCAGCGTGCTCGATCGCGACGGCCAGCCGCTCGACCCGGAGCTGGTGGACTGGGACAACCCCGGCGCCATCGTCCTGCGCCAGGCCGCCGGCACGCGCAACCCGCTGGGCCGGGTGGCGCTGCGCTTCGCCAACCCCTTCGCGGTGTACCTGCACGACACCCCCAGCCAGCGCCTGTTCGACAAGTCGCCGCGGGTGTTCAGCTCCGGCTGCGTGCGCGTCGAGGCGGTGGGCACCCTGCTGGCCTGGCTGCTCCGGCCGCAGGAGCTGGAGCCGGTGCAGCAGCGCATCGCCAGCGGCAAGACCCAGGAATACCGCCTGCAGCAGCCCGTGCCGCTGCTGATCGCCTACTGGACGGTGGAGGCGCGCAGCGACGGCACCCTGCGCTACGCCCCCGACATCTATGCCCGCGACGCCCAGCTGATCGCCGCCCTGGCCATCGCGCAAGGCCTGAGCGCTGCATCTCAGCCCGATATGCAGCGCGCCATCGCCGCCGGGCAGTGAGAAGGGGTCGGCGGCAATTGGCCAGCGGCTATGCTTAGATGCCGACAAGGCCGTTCGTCACGTCGCGACGGTCAACTGCACGCACGCAAGAGGGAGATCGCTTTATGGAAATCGGTGGCGTCCTGCTGCTGTTCGTCGGCCTGGCTCTGGCCATCGTCTACATGGGCTTCAAGGTGGTGCCGCAGGGCTCGGAGTGGACGGTGGAGCGCTTCGGCCGCTACACCACCACGCTCAAGCCCGGGCTCAACATCATAGTGCCGGTGATGGACCGCATCGGCCGCAGGCTCAACGTCATGGAAAGCGTGCTGGACATCCCGCCGCAGGAAGTGATCAGCGCCGACAACGCCATAGTGCAGATCGACGCGGTGTGCTTCTTCCAGGTGATCAACGCCGCCCAGGCCGCCTACGAGGTGAACAACCTGGAGCACGCCATCCGCAACCTGGTGATGACCAATATCCGCACCGTGCTCGGCTCCATGGAGCTGGACGCCATGCTCAGCCAGCGCGACGCGATCAACGAACGGCTGCTCAAGACGGTCGACGAAGCCACCGCGCCCTGGGGCATCAAGATCACCCGCATCGAGATCAAGGACATCAGCCCGCCCGCCGACCTGGTCGAAGCCATGGCCAGCCAGATGAAGGCCGAACGCCTCAAGCGCGCGCAGATCCTCGAGGCCGAGGGCTCGCGCTCGGCCGCCATCCTCACCGCCGAAGGCCACAAGCAGGCCGAGATCCTGCGTGCCGAGGGCGAACGCCAGGCCGCCTTCCTCGAGGCCGAGGCGCGCGAACGGGCGGCCCAAGCCGAAGCCGAGGCGACCCGCGTGGTGTCCCAGGCCATCGCCAGCGGCAACGTGCAGGCGGTCAACTACTTCGTCGCGCAGAAGTACATCGAAGCGCTCGGCCAGCTGGCGGCGGCCGACAACAGCAAGGTGGTACTAATGCCGCTGGAGGCCAGCCAGGTGATCGGCGCGGTCGGCGGCATCGGCGAAATCGTCAAGGCCACTTTCGGTGCCGGCGGCCCAGGCGAGAAGCAGGGCTGACGTCATGATCTATTACCTGCAACACCTGTCGTTCTGGGACTGGCTGGCACTGGCCACCGTCCTGCTGATCCTCGAAGTCTTCGGCGCCGGCGGCTACCTGCTGTGGATCGGCCTGGCCGCCGCCTGCGTCGGCGTGCTCACCTACCTGTTTCCGGAGCTGCCCTGGGTCTGGCAGTTCTTCCTGTTCGGCCTGCTGGCGATTCTCACCGCCGTGCTCTGGTGGCGCCGCCAGCGCAGCGCCACGCGCCCCAGCGACCAGCCGGGGCTGAACCAGCGCGGCAGCGAACTGCTCGGCCGGCGTTTCGCCCTGCACGAGGCGATAATCGGCGGCCGCGGCAAGATCAAGGCCGGCGACAGCCTGTGGCTGGTCAGCGGCCCCGACCTGCCGGCCGGCAGCTCGGTCAAGGTGGTGGCCCAGGATGGTGTGATTCTGCGGGTCGAACGCGATATATGAGTCAGGGTCTGGCGTGCTCTCAGAACTATCGCTTCGGCGACTCCAGTTCGTAGGGTGCGTCGCGCGCACCCTACGTGAGCCTGCCGTCGCTATCCGTGAACGGTGGAAGGCCGGACTCTAGTGGGGCTCGGGTGCTGCGGAAATTAGTGTCTGCGTGATCCCGCGCCCGTCTGGCTCCATGGCGACCAACCATCGCTCAGGTGGAACCCGGGGCAGCCACCGGGACTCCTATCAGGTGAGTAAACCCACAGGAGTACCACCCCATGCGTGTATCGAGCCGAGCAGCCCTGGCATTGGCCGCCTGCCTGATCGCCCAAACCGCCGCAGCCGACAGCCTGCTGCGCGACATCCTTTCCTCCGGGGCGACCACCGCCTCCACCTACCTGACCTTCAAGGACAAGAAGCTGGTCGTCGCCGCCGAGGAAGACGCCAGCAGCTTCGTCGCCAGCGCCGGCGAGATACGCGGCCCGCACCTGGAGGCGGCGCTGCAGCGGCTGCGCAGTGAAAACCCCGAGCTGCAGGGCGCCGACGATATGGAACTGGCCAGCGCCATTCTCGCCGCCTCGGCCGGCCCGCTCGAGGCCAGCGACGCCCGCTAAGCCCAACGCGCGCATAAAAAATGCCCGCATCCGGAAGGATGCGGGCATTTTTCTTATCGCGCTCGGGACGACAGGCCTGATGAGCCTGTCGAACCTCCGCCGGCTGATTACATCAGCGGCAGGGTGTAGCTGACGATCAGACGGTTCTCGTCGATATCGTTGGCGAAGTTCGAACGCACACTCGCATTGCGCCAGCGTACGCCGAGGTTCTTCAGCGCGCCTTCCTGGAACACGTACATCAGCTCGGTGTTGCGCTCCCACTCGCGGCCTTCGGATACGCCAGCACCGCGGTCGACGTTGTCGCCGGTCAGGTAGCGGGTCATGAAGGTCAGGCCCGGGATGCCGATGGAGGCAAAGTTGAAGTCGTAGCGCGCCTGCCAGGACTTCTCGTCCTTGTTGGCGAAGTCGCTGATCTGCACGTAGTTGACCAGGAACGGGTCGGTACCGTTGATGTAGGCGAAGCCGGTGTCGCCGCTCATCTTCTGGTAGCCCAGGCCGAAGGCGTGGCCGTCCAGGCCGTAGGTGACCATGGCGCCGAAGGCATTGTTGTCGACGTTGCTGCGGTTGCCGTCGTCGGTGGAACGGGCATAGCGGACGTCGGTCTTCAGGCTCTGCTTGTCGCCCAGCGGCAGCACGTGCACGGCGTTGAAGGAGTGCTGCTTGTACAGCTCGTCCAGGTTGGAATAGTAGTAACCGGCGGTCAGGTCGTTGGTCAGCTTGTAGGTGCCGCCGATAAAGTCGAACGAATCGGCGGTGGCGCCGCCAGAAGTGGCGATGCCGCGACGGCCGCCGCTGGTGATGGCGATATCTTCGTAGTCGCCGGAGTCACGATGGTTCACCTCGCGCACGTGCGCGGCTTCCAGCATCAGGCCGTCGATTTCCTGGGATACCAGGTGACCGGCTTCGAACACCTGCGGCAGCAGGCGGGCGTCGCTGGAGGCGATGGCGGCGTTCTTGAACTGCATCTGGCCGACACGCAGGGTGCTGTTGGAAATCTTGGCCTTGGCCGCTACGGCCAGATCCGAGTAGTTGTCCTGCGAACCGCCCGAGGAACGATCCGGGACCAGCAGACCGCTGCCGGCGGTGCCGTCGCCGGAATCCAGCTTGAAGCCGAACATGCCGATGGCGTCGGCGCCGAAGCCCACGGTGCCCTCGGTGAAGCCGGAGTTCATGCGCAGGATAAAGCCCTGGGCCCACTCTTCGGACTTGGAACGAGTGGGGGTTGGCGTATCGTTGTGCCCCTGACGGAAATCACGATTGAAGTAGAAATTGCGGGCTTCCAGGCTGACCTTGGTGTCGCCGATCAGATCGGCAGAGGCCACTTGGCTCAGGCCCAGGGTGCTGGCGGCTACGGCCAGTGCCAGGGAGGTCTTTCTCATTATGTTTCTCTCCAGTGTGTTTAAGGTGACGCATCGCCCGAACACCGACTTCGGCACGAAGAGGCAGGCCCGGGACGAATCAGGCGAACGCAGGCGCGCGGGCACGGCAGGGCCCTCGCTGGCGCGGGTGCGTGGCAAACTCAGGAACAACGGGACAACGGCGGACGCCACGGGGCGAACGGACGGGAACGGGCAGGACGACTCATGGGCGGGCTCTCGCGTCGTTGTTATTGTGCGCCGGCATCCGGGCCGGCATCTTGACGCGAGCTGAGGCAGATAGCGTGCCAGCTCCTGCAGAGCGCCGCGCAACGCCTCTAGAACGGGAGGTTAGCGATTTTTTACAGGGGCGTGACCGTTCGATTACGCTGCCAGGCAGGCAATTTTCCGCTTATGCGACGCGCCGCTCGGGCGGAAAATCGCCAACACCTTCAACCGAGCACGATCTGGTTCTTGCCCTGGCGCTTGGCCAGGTACATGGCCGCGTCGGCACGGGCGTACAGCGCCTCCAGGTTGGCATCGGCGGCGCGCAGGCTGGTCAGCCCTTGGCTGACGGTGATGCCGAAGCTTGCGCCATCGTGCTGGAAGTTCAGGCGCTGCACCTCGCGCTGCAGACGCTCGGCCACCTGCAGGGCGATATCCGGCTCGCAGCCGGGGAACAGCGCGGCGAACTCCTCGCCGCCGATGCGGCCGAACAGGTCGCCGCGGCGCAGCGCGTTGGCACCGCACTGAGCCAGGCGCTGCAGCACCTGGTCGCCGAGCTGGTGACCGTACTGGTCGTTGATCTTCTTGAAGTCGTCGAGGTCGAGCAGGAGGAAGGCCAGCGGGCTGCCGTACTGCCGCGCATGCTCGAACTCGCGGCGGGCGCACTCGAAAAAGTGCCGGCGGTTGCTGCTCTGGGTCAGCACGTCGGTGGTGGCCAGGCGATGCAGCTCGCCCTCCAGGCGTTTCTTCTCGGTGATGTCCTCGGCGATGCCGACTATCACCTTGCCCTGGGCCGAACCGGGCCGCGGGCTGACGAAGCACTTGTCGCTGAGCCAGCGCAGCTGGCCGTCGGCGCGGATGATGCGGTACTCGCGAAACTCCACCGCGCCGGTTTCCAGCACCTTGGCCAGGCTTTCCGCGGCGTACTCCACATCGTCGGGGTAGATGCTGTTGCGCCACTCGCCGTAATCGGCCAGCAGCAGCGCGGCGGAGCGGCCGAAGATGCGCTCGTAGGCCGGGCTGACGTAGATCACCCGTTGTTCGTCCCAGTCGAACGCCCACAACGCGGCGTTGACGCTGCCCAGCAGGCTGCTGAACAGCTGCTCGCGCTCGCGCAGGCGCTCCACCTCGGCCCGGCTGTGCAGCAGGGCCAGGGTCAGTTCTTCCAACTCGGAAACAGCGTTGCCTTGATCGTCCATTACTGCGGCCATCCAATCCCTCGCATCAGCATTGCAATGAGCATAGTGCGAGCTGTTGGACAAACACAAAGGCCCGCCGTTCGGCGGGCCTTTGCAGGAAACGCGCGGCGATCAGGCAGCGCTTGCGGCAGGGCGTAGCGAGTAGGTCTTGAGCTGCTCGGCGAACTCGCGCAGCGACTGGATGCCGCTGGCCTCGGCCTCGTGCACCCACTGCTTCATCGCCTCGAGCATGTCGTGGCCGTTGCTGCTGGTCTTGACCCAGATCTGCTGCAGCGCCAGGCGCTTCTCGTAGATCACCTTGAGCGCCTGGCTCTGCGCCAGCAGCTCGCTGATGCGTGCCTGGTGCTGCTCTTCCAGCAGGCTCGGCTCGCGCGACAGCAGGCGCTTGGCGCGGCGGAACAGGTGGCGCACCGACTCGTCGGCCTTGGCCACTTCCTGCTTGACCAGCGGCGCGATCACCAGCTTGCGGTACTGCGCCATGATCTGGAAGCGGTTGTTGAGGATGGCCATGGCGGTGTCCATGTCCAGGCTGCGCTTGCCCTCGA
>MTET01001134.1_pt1 | contig 12213 bp, 7 predicted proteins | sample 1042671 | NCBI WGS metagenome assembly MTET01 (sample SAMN06185814, study PRJNA358809) | soil metagenome | isolation source: garden soil control | place: India | collected 2015-05-23
TTATGGTTGAAGCTGGCGAAACCATTTTGCAGGCTTTGGCGAAAGAAGGCATCGAGATTGAGATGTCTTGCGAACAAGGCGTATGCGGAACCTGTATGTGCGATGTAATTGAAGGCGAACCTGATCATCGAGATGTTTATTTTACTGATGAAGAAAAAGCCAGCAATGAACAAATACTGGTGTGCTGTTCGCGCTCTAAAACACCGAGACTAGTTTTAGATATCTAATGCTCTCGCGATTTATATGGATGTAAGAGAAGGTTTAGGAGAAAGATGATGAATGTATTACAACAAATAGATGAGTTTACGGTCGATCCACTACAGTTCCGACGAGCATTAGGAAATTTTGCAACAGGCGTTACCATTGTTACTGCACAAAATGCACAAGGTGAGAAAGTCGGTGTAACCGCAAATAGTTTTAACTCGGTGTCACTCGACCCACCGCTTATTTTGTGGAGCATTGATAAAAAATCTTCGAGTTTTTCAGTATTTGAAGAAGCGACACATTTTGCTGTCAATATTTTATCAGGCACGCAAATTGAGCTGTCTAATAAGTTTTCGAGACGCAATATTGATAAATTCGCCGACACAAATTTTCAACTTGGCGCAGGACGTGCACCCATTTTAGAAAATTGTTCTGCGGTGTTTGAGTGCGAACGTTATCAAGTGATTGAAGGTGGTGACCATTGGATTATTGTTGGTAAAGTGGTTCGTTTCCATGACCAAGGTCGAAGCCCACTGGTCTACCATCAAGGTGCATATTCTTGTGTCATGCCGCATCCGAGCCTTCAAGTTAAGCAAACTGAAGAGAACGGCGTAGACCAAACACATTATGGGCACTTATATAATAATGTTTGCTATTTGATGAGTCGTGCTTTTAAAGCTTATCAAACCGACTATATTCCTAAGCAAATGGCTTCTGGTTTCCGTACCAGTGAATCACGGCTGTTGCTCGTTTTGGCCAGTGGTACTGCTTCAAGTAAGGAAGATTTACCGCGTGATATTGCTATGCCAATGCAAGAAGTTGAAAGATCAGCTGAAATTCTAAAATTTGAAGGCTTATTGGTTGATCATGATAATTTATACGCACTGACGGAAAAGGGTAAACAAACAGCGCAGTATTTATTTGATATTGCCGACAGCCACCAAAATGAGGTGTTTAAAAAGTATTCTGAGGAGCAAAAGGATATTTTTATTACCATGCTGCGAGACTTTGCAGGAGTAGCATAAGTCCCATTAAGCTGATAAATTGAATCGATTTATCAGCTTCTTTACATCTAGCTGACTATCATCAAAACAATTCCAAGGATAAGGAATTTTTGGCACACAATTTGTTTATCAATAAAACAAGATTGCAAAAAGCCAAGACAGTGCACCACCACAAACGAAAAATTTTGAGTGGTGGCACATGTATAGAGAGGTAAGGGATGAACCAATATGTAAGCGATGCATTACTCACATGGACGCACCATATTAAAAGCGTGTGCGGCAATTTTGAAACCGATTTTGACGGGACCCGTAATTTATTCATTGGTGAAGTTCAGTGCTTTTTATTGGGCGATACCGAAATTGCTTTTATCAAAAACAATGCCAATAAAATTGTCCGAAAAGCCGATGAAATCGATCGAGTGAATAATCGTTTTTGTTTTTTGATTTTGCAGTATTCGGGAAAAATGCTGCTCGAATATAAAAATGAAACCTTAAGCCTAAATGAAGGCGATATTGTATTGGTCGACCCAGTCGAAACAATTTCGATGTATCCGCAAGGTTTGGTAAGTCAGATTTCAGTCCATCTGTCGCGTGAAAAATTACTGAAAGAAAATATTAGTACTGAATATTTTGGAAAACTGATTACGCAAAATATGAGTGGTTTTTTACTTAAAAATATTTTGAAAAATATGTCTGCTGAAAACATCAAACTTTGGTATGCAACCGAAGATGGCAATGCTTTTGAAGATGCATTGATTGCTTTAATCAAACCTACAATCAATTATAAAAATATTAATAGTTCAAATAATTTAATGGAAAAAGCTGAGCGTTATATTATAGAAAATTTAGCAAAACCAGATTTAACACCTAAATTAATTGCAGAGCATATTGGGGTATCACTACGACATCTCTACCGTTTGTTCCTTCAAGAAAATTTATCTATTAACAAATACATACAGCTCAAACGCCTAGAAAAAGTCAAAGCAGATTTGCTTGATAAAAGAAATAAACAAAGCTCAATTACCCAAGTTGCCTTGAAATGGGGTTTTTGGGACGGTGCTCATTTTTCAAAAATCTTTAAAAAGACTTATGGTATTTCTCCTAAAGAATTTAGAGAGGGTATGTCGGTTTAATTCTTTCATCTCTCAATGTCATTTTTAGACAAATTCGACGTCATTCTTGAACAAGCTAGCCCTATGTAACTATGTTGAAATTAAATTCATTAGAGCAGGTTAGATAAGCTTAATAACCATAAAACTATTAAGTTGGTCTAATAAATTTCACTCACAGGAAGTGCATTTTAACTATCTGATTCAGATAGTTCAGGGATAGATGAAAAGGATGAAACCAATGCGTAAACAACGATTATTGAATGACATACAAAAAATACTGGCACTTAACTTATCAATCGCTGCAAGCTTTTGGGGACTTAATACTCAAGCGTTTGCTCATGGTGGAAAGGCCGACATGGTCTCACTTTATCAAAACATGAGTGAGCAAGGCGCTAAAGTTGTTAAAGATGACTTTACTAATACTTATATGATCACCAAAGGTTCTATGGTGGTTCGGGCCAAACCCAATTCAGATCAGGTTTTGGTGAATGGCAAACCTTTCAAACTCAGCGTGCCTTTATTAATTAAAGATGGTAAGCCTGTTATTGGAAAAGATTTTTTTAATGAAGTATTCCAGTCTGGGTTAGATCAAACCTTTAAAGTTGAAAATACTTTTCATCCGCTCAACAGTTTAAATTCTGACGAAATTAAAAAAACATTTGATGTGATTAATCGCTCGAAATACGCCTATAAAAATATGCGTTTTGCTGAGTTAAAGCTTAAAGAACCAGAAAAAGCCAAAGTCTGGGATTACTTTATTAATCACAAAGAATTTAAAGAAGATCGTATAGCCTCATTTATTTTGTTAAAGGGAAGTCAAGCGATTGAAGGTGAAGTTAATCTTAACACTCAACAAGTCACAAAATGGAATGTACTTAAAAACACTCATGGTATGGTGTTGCTTGATAATTTTGAAGCCGTACAGCGCGTAATTGAGACGAGTAAAGAATATCAAGACGCGTTACGCAAACGTGGCATTACCGATGTGAAGAAAGTGATCGCTACTCCGCTAACTGTTGGATATTTTGGCGGTAAAGATGGTCTGGATAAACAACTTAATATATTAAAAGTCGTCGCTTATCTCGATGTCGGCGATGGTAACTATTGGGCGCATCCTATTGAAAATTTAGTTGCTGTAGTTGATTTAGATAAAGAAAAAATTATCAAGATTGAAGAAGGTGCGATCATTCCTGTGCCAATGGCAAATCGTCCTTATATGTCGAATAAGCCAGTAGCAAGTAAGCTAAAACCACTCACTATTACTGAACCTGAGGGCAAAAACTTTAGCATTACCGGTCAAACTATACATTGGGGGAACTGGTGTTTGCATGTGGCGTTAGACTCTCGTGTTGGCTTACAACTTTCAACCGTGACTTATAAAGATAAAGGCGTTAAGCGTAAAGTCATGTATGAAGGCAACTTAGGTGGAATGGTAGTTCCATATGGCGACCCTGATATCGGTTGGTACTTCAAATCCTATTTAGACTCTGGCGAATATGGTATGGGAACACTTACCTCATCTATTCTTCCGGGAACAGATGCACCCGACAACGCTGTTTTACTTGATGCCGTGATTGCAGACTACAAAGGCCAACCACAAGTAATTCCAAATGCGATTGCTGTATTTGAACGTTATGCTGGGCCTGAATATAAACATCACGAAATTTTTGGCAACCAAGATGCGAGTGAAGCCCGCCGTGAACTTGTTGTGCGCTGGATTAGTACGGTTGGAAACTACGATTACATGTTTGACTGGGTATTTGCCCAAAATGGTGTAATTGGGATTAATGCGGGTGCAACAGGTATTGAAGCTGTTAAAGGCGTTAAATCACGCACCATGCATGACAGTACCGCAAAAGAAGATACCAAATATGGAACTTTAATTGACCATAATATTGTGGGTACAACGCATCAGCACATCTATAACTTCCGCTTAGACATGGATGTAGATGGGGAAAACAACAGCTTTATGCATATGGACCCAGTGGTGAAAGCCAATGCGAAAGGTGGTGTTCGTACAAGTTCAATGCAAATTGACAGTAAAGTCATTATGAATGAGCAAAATGCGGCTGAAAAATTTGATCCGTCTACCATTCGCTTACTCACGAATTTCAACAAGGAAAATAGATTAGGTAATCCAGTTTCTTACCAATTGATTCCTTTTGCAGGTGGAACACACCCTGTGGCAAAAGGAGCCAATTTTTCTAAAGATGAATGGTTATTTAAACGTTTGAACTTTATGGATAAGCAAATTTGGGTGACTCAGTACAATCCAGACGAACGCTACCCTGAAGGGAAATATTCAAACCGTTCAACTCATGACACAGGATTAGGACAATTCATTGGCAACAATGAAAGTATTGAAAATAAAGACCTTGTGGTCTGGATGACAACAGGTACAACACATGTGGCGCGTGCTGAAGAATGGCCAATCATGCCGACAGAGTGGGTGAATACACTCATCAAACCTTGGAACTTCTTTGACAGCACCCCGACTTTAAACGTGGGTGAAGAAGAGCAAAACACACAGCACGACCATCAATAAAAATGTGAATAAGCCAGAATGGGTAACGAATAGGTTACCCATACCTGAGCACGGTTAGACCGTTCGCAAAAAAGGAATTTCTCAATGAAAAATTTATTTTCTCAGGTTGTGAGAGGGACTCTCTTTGTCTCATTTTTTTCAACTGTGCATGCTGGTGAGCTTGAAATTAAACCGACTTTTGAAGCAACTTTGGGGGCTTTTAGTAGCGGTAAAAGCTATAACGGTGAAAACCTAGATGATGAAAGAATCAATTGGCAAGAAGGTCACCTTAAATATGGTGCTAAAGGACAATACACCTTTAAAAATAATCAACTCTATGCAAGCTTGAGTGGTATTAGCTCAGCAACATTTAGTGATGGCGACGCAGGCCAAAATAGTAATGGCAAAGAACGTAAAACAGATGTGAATGAATGGATCATTGGTTTTAAAGACGGCACCAATAAAGATGAGTTAACGACCTATGATTTAAGTATCGGTCAACAAAATATCATGATTGGTGATGGGTTCTTCATTGCGGGTGATGCATTAAATCTCGGTAAAGCGCCTGCGGACGGCACACTAGATCGGGGCGGAGCATATTATCTGGCAGCTCGTCGAAGCTTTGATTTTACAAGTTTGCTTCAATATAAACCGCAAGAGAATACAACGCTAAAGTTGGCTTATTTAAAATCGGACAATAAAGCACAATTTTCCCCAGAACTCTTTGTGACTGATCTGATGTATCAGCTTAAAGATAAGGGCGTTGGGTTCACTTACTTAAATGTATTAGACCTAGAAGATACTGAACAGGTTTCAGGGCGAGAAGATCTTAAAAATTATGCTTTACGTTTGAATTATCAACCTTTACCAGAGCTACAAGTTAAAACTGAGTTTGTAGTTCAAGATAAAAAAGATGGCCAAGAAAATGCTGGCTACTTAGCGCTGAACTATAACTTTTTATCTTCAAAATATACGCCTTCATTAGGCTACCGTTTTAGCCATTTTTCAGACCAATACGACCCTATGTTTTATGGAAATACAGTCGGCTTTGGTACATGGTTTCAGGGCGAAGTTGCCGGAAATTATGCTGGTCCATTCAACAAAAATGCCGATATTCATCAAGTTTCTTATAGTCTGAATCTAAAAGAAAATTTTATGTTGGGTGCTTTGGCCTATAAGTTCAAAACAGTAAATAAATCCTTAACTAATGTAGATGGACATGAACTAGATGTGTTTTCAGTTTGGTCGGTTAATAAAAAATTCAACGTTATTCCTTTAGTGGGACTTTATAAACCAAAACACGATATCCATAGTGGCGGCACTCAAAACTACGATGACAAAACCAATGTCTATGCGCAGTTAATTTTGCAATACATCTATTAATAAATCCTTTTAAATGAATTGAGAGAAATAAAAAATGAGTGAAGTTAAGATTTTACAAAGCGTACAGCAATTTATGGCACGTCAACATGGACATTTTATTGATGGAAAGTTAGTTGCTGCCGAGCTTTTAGATAAAGTGGATATTGTTAATCCGTCGACTGAACAAGTCGTTACTCAAATTAGTATTGGTAGTCAACAAGATGTTGAAAGCGCCGTCAAAAGTGCTGAACATGCTTTTCAAAATGCTTGGGCTGAAACGACGCCGTATGAACGTGGCGTTAAACTAAATAAGTTGGCAGATTTAATTGAACAACATGGTGAAGAACTTGCTCAGCTCGAATCATTGTCTACCGGAAAACTTATCAATATTTCCCGTCATCTTGAGGTCGCACAATCCGTTATTTTCTTAAGATATTTTGCAGGGTGGGCAACCAAAATTAATGGTCAAACCATGCAACCGTCTATTCCTTCTATGCAAGGTGAGAAATATACAGCCTTTACTTTAAGGCAACCAGTAGGTGTGGTTGCAGGGATTGTGCCTTGGAATTTTTCACTCATGATTGGTGTTTGGAAAATCGGTTCAGCTTTGACAACTGGCTGTACCATTGTGCTTAAACCAAGTGAGTTTGCCAGCTTATCTTTATTACGTTTAGCTGAACTTGCGATTGAGGCAGGTATTCCAGCGGGTGTAATTAATGTAGTGACAGGTAAGGGGGAGACAGGGCAATATTTAATTGAGTCGCCGCTCGTTAAGAAAGTCTCGTTTACAGGTTCAGTACCAACAGGTATTGCCATCGGTAAACTTGCAATGAGTAGTGATTTAACTCGGGTAAGTCTGGAGCTGGGTGGTAAAAATGCAATAGCCGTTTTGGCCGATGCAAATATTGATGAGATTTTACCGACTTTGTTGCAAGCAACTTTTGTGCATCAAGGTCAAGTTTGCGCATCCCCAGAGCGTTTTTTTGTACACCATACAAAACATGATGAACTAGTCGAGAAACTCTCGAAAGCACTTTCGCAGTTTAAAATTGGATCAGCTATGGATGAAGGAAGTATGTTTGGTCCACTTTCTAACCAGCCACACTTTCATAAAGTGAAACATTATTTAGATATGGCTAAAGCCAACAACCAGATTATTGCTGGAGGTGAGGCCTTAGATCAGACCGGATATTTTGTACAACCGACTTTAATTTCCTTTAAAAATACGGATGATCCTTTATTTTCAGAAGAAACTTTTGGTCCCGTGGTCGGGATAATGCCATTCGAAACCGATGAAGAACTCGTTCAACTGATGAATCAGTCGCGCTTTGGTTTAACCGCAAGTATTTGGACAAATGACTTATCTAAAGCTTTGCGTTTAATTCCTAAAATTGAAGCAGGGACCTTGTGGGTCAATATGCATACGTTCTTAGATCCATCAGTTCCATTTGGCGGGGTAAAAGCTTCAGGAATTGGTAGAGAGTTTTCAGATGCATTTATTGAAGATTACACCGAATTAAAATCGGTCATGATTCGGTATTAAGCGAATAAAGAGGTTTGTCATTTTATAAATAACAAACCTCTACCTTTAAAATAAAAATTGGACTAAAAAATTAATAGTTTAAAGTGATGCTTTGTTGAGTCGATTGGTCGATTTCTTTTTGACTCACCGCATCATCTTTACATTTATAACTTTCAAATAAAGAGAGCTGATCTGCAAAGTGGGCATCAGGTTTTCCATTTTGATTGATAAAACCACTTTGACCTGGAGCTAAAATTGAACACATGGTGACTTGATTTGGATTTAAGACCACTCTAAAAGTAGCACTTCCCGTATTTCCATAAGTACTAAGCTGTTGTTCATGTGATGGATCGGCCCAAGGAATACCGACTGAATTTTTGCTGGAAAAGCCCATGGTTGCGACCGGAATTTTCCAGTCATTCGGGTCGGTCGAGTGATATTGATTTGAAAGTTCAGTCAGCGCATTTTCTAAAGCTTTTAATACGACCTCATCTGCTGTTTGTCCTTTTAAGAAATCAACTTGTTGAGGAACGCTTGCCTGTTTTCCTTGCAGGGCATTCCAGATTAATTTCGATGCACTCGCTGGCTGTGCGCTTCGCGGATCATTATTTACCGGATAAAGCGTATCGGTATAACGCTTATAAATATTTTCTGAAAGGTTAGGTTTGAGTACCAGTTCAATCATTTGATTAAGCCATACACGTGTAATTGCTGGTGCTGCACCTTGATAGTATTTAGCTTCACTATCAGGGCGTAATTTAAGATCCCAACTGGCAAGTAACGGAGCAACTTTTTTGACTAATGGCGATGCATTAGGGCTTTGTGCCGCTTGAATCATATAAGGAACAAAATAACGCGCATTTAAATCAGACCATGCCGCCGTTTTATTAATTTCCCAAATTTCTTGCTGACTCAGTTTTGGTTTACTTTCTAAAGGTTCAATCAGTTCATTCGCCCGATCTACATAAGAAAAGTTTGATGAATCTGAGCGTAAACCTGCATAGGCTTTGTTATTCCAGCTTGTGACATAACCTTTTTGTGGGTTGTATTCTTTAGGGTTGTGTGAGAAGTCATAAAAACCTTGCCAATCCATTGAACCATCACCTTTAGCTGGAAGCTGAATATGCTGGTTTTCAGGGCGAATAGGTAAACGTCCTAAAGCAGCAACACCGATATTATTTTTAGTATCGGCATAGAACCAAGTAATAGAGGCCGCGACACGTTTGGCTTGGGCAAGAAATTCATCCCAATTTGAGGCCTTCGCTGCATTTGCCCATCCTAATAAGGTTTCAATTTCTACGCCTTCCCAGCTACGTTTTTGTGCATATGCCGTATGGTTATTTTCATCCCATGTACTTACAAAGCCTTGTTTACTCTTATAAACATCTAAAACATGGTCGGCCTGATTCTTAACTTTTATTTTTACTTGCTTGTGTTCAAATGGAATATATATCCCTTTATATAAATATTCCTTTGAATTACTTGGGCTTAGGGTGAGTTGATAAACATCGTTAGTATCGAGTGAACCTACCGTCGAACCCCATGCGATTTTGCCATTAGTTCCAAATAAAATCGCAGGTAAGCCAACAGGAGTTATACCTGTCAAATTATAGCCAGCTCCATGTAAACCAATACTGTAAGTAATTGCTGGTGTATACCATCCTTGCTGTGGGCCATTATATAAAACTGCTTGCCCTTCAATGGTCTTATCACCTTTTAAGACCCATGCATTACTGGCGGTAGGTACACCATCTACAACACTTTTGCCTAAAGCAATGCGAGCTTGAGCTAAATAGGTTTTGGCTGCTTTATTTGAAATAGGGCTAATGTCTTTAAGTATTCGCTGTTGACGCGCTATAAGCTGTGTTTTTTGTGCAGATTGAATAATAGTTGGAGCACTTGGGTCGTTTAGCCAACGTAATTGTTGATAGACTTTAAGACCTTCTTCTTGGCCTTTTTCTTTTTGCAGTTGCGTAAGCAAATCTAAATTTGATACTTCGGAACTTGCTGAAAAGAAGCGATTCAAAATTAAGCCTACCCAAACCATAGCAATATCTTCAGGTTGCCATGTTGATGGTTTAAAACCATGATCTGTGAACTCTTTAGGCATAAGAGCTGGATCTGCTAAAACCTCTTTAACACGCTTATTAAAACCTGCGGCATAACCTTCAAAAATTGCTCGGTCTTCTGGTGAGAGTGCGGCGAGTTGTTGCTTAATATTTTCTGGGTCAAAACGGCTATGCGTCGCAATATCATATTGAAGATAGTCGGGGCCGAGGACCTCAGCAACCGTACCTTGTCCTGTACGTTTTGACATTTCCATCTGGAATAATCGATCGGTCGCTACCGAATAGCCATAACCGTAGAAAAGCCCATAGGTATCATTTGCATATACATGAGGAGTACCGAATTTATCACGCTTAATCGTGATCTGCTTTTGCGTTGGTGTTGAGTCTAAACTTGATGAAGAATTACAACCCGCTAAAAGCGCACCTAAAAGTAATGTTCCATATTTAATTAAAGGGCGTGTAGGGTGAGGCCGAGAGTTCAGCATAGATATGTTCAATTTAGATATCCTTACTTTCATTATGATGTAGAAGTGAGCGATTTAAGAGTCTTCTTAGATTCACGTCACGGATGAACAAGCCCTGTTCATGAAATTAAAATACTGTTATTTATCCATGTAATTTTCCATTACATTTGAGGTATATATTTATACCTTCTCGAACAAGTTATGGTGTTTTCTATTTTGAGAGAATAAAAAAGGCCATGATTGGCCTTTTTAGAAATGAATAAAGTTTATTGATAGCGAAATTAGTTCACTAAAAAATCCTTTAGGATTTTATTAAAAGCTTCTGGTTGCTCGACATTAGAAATATGAGAGGCATCTATTTCTGCAAGTTGTGATTGCGGAAGACGCTGCTGCATAAACTCGCCATCTGCAACTGTCGTTACAGGGTCTTGAGTTCCAGCAACCACCAATACAGGAATTTTGATATCTTTTAATTGCTCACGGACATCCGCTTTAGCCAAAGCTTCACAACAATTGGCATAACCCATTGCGCTGCCAGCACTTAAGTCGTTACACAGGTTGTTGACAATAGAAGGATGACTTTGGATAAAGGGATCTGTAAACCATCGCGAGGCTGCTGTAGCTGCGATCGGTTGTAAACCTTGCTCACGTACTAGTTTTGCACGGTCAAGCCATGCTTGTTCTTGTCCAATTTTAGCGGCAGTATTTGCCACAATGACATGACTAAAACGGTTAGGGTAGTGAATCGCCAGCCATTGACCTGTTAAACCGCCCATGGAAATACCACAAAAAGCAGCTTTGCTAATATTCAGATGATCCAGTAAACGGACAACATCTTCACCTAATTGCTCTACAGTATATGGACCGTCAGGCGTAGATGATGAACCATGACCACGAGTGTCATAGCAGATCACAAAAAATTGATCTTTTAACTCATTAAACTGTTTTTGCCACATACCATAATTGGTGCCCAAAGAATTGGAAAACACCAGAGCAGGGGAAGACTGTTCGCCAAAGGTCTGATAGTTAATTTGTGCATCGGCAGATTGAAAAGATGGCATTTGTTTCTCCTTAAAGTGCTTCAACACGTTCAATAATCAATGCGATGCCTTGACCCACCCCAATACACATTGAACACAAGGCATAACGACCACCTGATTGCTCAAGCTGGTTTAAGGCTGTAGTCACAAGACGTGCACCTGATGCACCAAGTGGATGGCCTAAAGCAATGGCACCACCGTTTGGGTTTACCTTGTCAGAGTTGTCTGGCAAACCTAAATCACGGGTCACTGCCAAAGCTTGTGCAGCAAAGGCTTCATTCAGCTCAATCACATCCATCTGCTCTAAAGTCAGGTTGGCTTGTTTAAGTAATTTTTTAATCGCTGGTGCTGGAGCAAAACCCATAATGCGTGGTTCTACACCCACCGCTGTTGAAGCAATGATCTTGGCACGCGGTTTTAAGTTGTAAGCCTGAACTGCATCATCAGAAGCTATCAGCAGAGCCGCTGCACCATCATTAATACCTGAAGCATTACCCGCAGTAACTGTGCCATCTGCTTTAACCACAGGTTTAAGTTTGCTTAAACCTTCAAGGGTGGTTGATGCACGTGGATGTTCATCGGTATCAATCACAACAGCATCCCCCTTACGCTGAGGGATTTCAACTGCCACGATTTCTTTAGAAAAAAAGCCTTTGGCTTGCGCGCTTGCGGTGCGTTGTTGGCTCACCAAGGCAAACTGGTCCTGATCTGCACGATTCACGTTGAACTGTTCAGCCACGTTTTCGGCAGTCTGGGGCATGGTGTCTACACCATACAATTCTTTAAGTTTAGGGTTAATAAAACGCCAGCCCATGGTAGTGTCTTCAATCTTCTGGCTACGGCCAAAAGCACTGTCAGACTTACCCATCACATAGGGTGCACGGCTCATGCTTTCTACACCACCTGCAATCA
>MTET01004051.1_pt2 | contig 12137 bp, 15 predicted proteins | sample 1042671 | NCBI WGS metagenome assembly MTET01 (sample SAMN06185814, study PRJNA358809) | soil metagenome | isolation source: garden soil control | place: India | collected 2015-05-23
GTTAATTTTAAAGCTTCATCTGCTTAGGGTTCAGACCAATTATATGAACTAGATCGGACTTATCGGTTCATTTAGAATAATGCGTTAAACGAATAATTCTGGTTTGAGTGAGTGAAATTTTCTGATTTTTTGACTTTTATTGGAACAGTCTGGTTCAGCTTATTGTTTATCTATATTGCTTGGACATTTTTTCTTAAAAGTCAGGTTCAAAGATTTTTGATTTATAAACGAGGAAAGATTGCTTCTGCCGAGGTCGTATATTTTCAAGACTCATTAGCTAAGGTGCAATATCGCCCTTTATGTTATGTCAAATTGAAATTTCAAACTGAGCAAGGCCAAGTCATTACTGAAAATCTAAAGGTGCTTATTGCTAAGCAAGATCACTATAAATATAAAGTCGGTAGTATTATTAATATTAAATATGACCCTAAAAACTTAAAGAATATTTCGATATTGGGCGAAGTGATGATTTAGGTCATTAGAGATTATTTAAAAAGTAGGATAAACCTTGAGGTGCGCGTCCATTTAAACGACTACTTGTGGTTACTCGTACCAGATTACTCCAAGTAATATTGCAACAATGCTTGATCAATTTTTTGATTAAAGACACGTCTTCATGACATGAAATAGGCTCAAAGCCACCAACCAAAAGATAGACCTCTGCACTAAAACTTAAATTTGCCCCGTGAATATGTGCATGGTCCATCTGATCTTTATAGTGTGCTAAATATTTTTGCTGTTTCGTTATAGAGAGATGACTAAAATCATCGAGTGTTACAGTGCCGCAAATTGCATCTGTAGGTTGGTGCTGGATTTGATAGCGCAGCCAATCAGGACTCACCACCGTGTCTGCATCGGTACATGCAATCCAAGTTACACCCCGCCCGATTAAATGACGGATTCCTAAATCCCTCGCCATGCCGACACATGCATAGCTGCATTCAATCCAATTGATTTGATGGCTTTGTACAATCAACCGCGACTGATCTGTACAGCTATCGAGTACAACAAGCACTTCTACCTCATAATCGCAAATGTTATCAATGGCGACCTGAATAGATTGCAGGCAGGCCGATAGATAATGCTCTTCGTTATGCGCTGGAATGACGATACCTATTTTCATCTTAGTTTTTCCTGCTGTGCTAAAGAAGAAGTGTTCGCCGTCCACAGGTCAATCATAAAATCTGGATCGTTTAAACTGAGGTAATGATGAAATGGAAAATGTTGTTGAAAAGCCTGATGGACTTGCTCTGCATTTAATTCAAAATCTTGAATTTCATGACGCCAGTGACAACACAGAATTTCACCGTCATCATTTAAACTATTTTTTAGTTTTTCAATAAACTGATGCAATTCATCTGCCGATAAGTAATAGGCCATCTCACTAATTAAAATCAGGTCAAACTTTTGAATTGAGTAGTCTTCGGGTATTTTCCTGTTCTCAACCACAACATGCTCAAACTCTTGTAGCCGTGCGGACGCCAATTGAACAGCACGCGCAGAGACATCTATACACAGTAACTCCTCGGCTCTTTGCGCCAAATGAAAACTTAAATGTCCATTTGAACAGCCGACTTCTAGCACCTTTGGGTAGCGAGGTCTTGTCAGTAGCGCGAGACAAATTTGTCTTTTACGAGCTTCATACCAGTGAAAGTCATAGCCCCATGGATCACTGTTATGACGATATAAATCTTCAAAGTACACGCGAGAATGAATCACTCAAATAAACCTCATAAGGCATTAAAAGACGATTAATCGCACTTGGAGATAGCACTGCGGCATTCCCCGTGCTTTCATCTGCTTCTAGTTGGGTTTTAAACTGCAAAATTGCTTGATGTTTTTTAGTTAGCTGTTCTTGTGTTAAGGAAAATGCTTTTGCTCGGTGCCAATCAATGCGTGGGTCTAAAGGCTGTGCCCAATGCCAAGCCCAAATTAATACGTGTAAACAGAGTAGTTGCTTAGCGGTTGCATAGGCTTGTACGGTTTTACCCACTGCTTCATGGTCTGGGTGCCCATCAAATTCATAGCTACAAATTAGAATATCGTCGGCTTGAATTAACTTGTCTAAACTCTGCCACAGTTGATCGGTTTGCAAATGAATCTGACCATCTAACAAATTAAGCTCTATATGCTCGGTTGACTCTGTTACCCCTAAGCAATTTAAGGCTGCCAAGCTTTCTTGCGGGCGAAGAATATTGAGCTGATCCGGAGGATATTTTGTAGAGTTAGGATGACTTTGGGTGCCGTTACTTACCGCTAAAACCAAAATCTTGCAGTTCAGTGCAAACAGCTGCTGCATTAATCCGCCACAGCCAAGCACTTCATCATCCGGATGTGGAGCGATAATTATCACTCTTTTAGAGCGAAATAGCTCAAGATCTAAAGCTGCTAACGGTTGTTCTTTAAATGCCTTTAACCATTGCTCTTTGGCCGTACCCTCACCAAAAATAACGCGGTCTTCAACCAAAGGATGTTTTAAAGTTCCCATAGGCTTTGCTCCGACACACAGAGTTCTGCAATTTGTTCATAGTCAAAAGCAGCATGACTTTGCCTTATAAACACAGGCAGATCAGCCATGAGCTGAGCAAATGTCGCATCTTCACAAAAAGGACGAGCACCCAAAGCTTTCCCTACTCGCTCAATAACGCTCAGGCAGCATTGTTCTGTTTGAGCACGTAATATGCGTATTTCCCGCTCATGACTTAGCGTTGGTTTCTGGTCTATGAGCTTGGCCACATATTGAAAATACTGCTTAGTGATTTCTAGCTGCTGAGCGACCTCACCTAAATATAATTTTTTATAAGGATTCGGATTTGCCTGACAGCTTTCTTGTAAAAAGTTAGCTAGGCGCACGGCGGCACCATACCAACACGCAGCAACACCTGCTGCACCATGCCAAAAACCTGGGCGTTTTAAATAACTATTTGGCTGACCAATCAATTTAACAGGTGTATTTTTAAAAGTTACTTGCGCAGTCTGTGTCGCATGCATGCCTACAGCGTGCCAGTGGCTTAGATCGGTGGTAATGGATGGATGACTTAAGTCGACAATACAAAGCTGCGCCTGCCCTTGTTGGTCTTTATAACTTATTAAAGCTTTTTGAATAAACTCTGCACCAGAGCACCAAGGTTTTATGCCATTACAAAGATTGTCTTTTATTTGCAATGGTGCTGGTCCACCGTCTGCTGCCCACACTGCCCAAGTCTGGTCATCTATTTCTTGCTGATAACCCAATTCATTTAAAATACTTAAAGCATCACAATGAGACTCAAAAAGCTTGGCTAGACTTAAGTCGACTCCAGCAATCTGCGCAAAAAGTTGCCAACGTTGATAGGTTTGACCCGAAGCTGGATGAGGCAAATTTTGAGTTAAATTTACAAGCTGAAAAAGTAAATTTATACGAAGCTGACTTTTATCTTCAGCCGAGGCATTTTCAAATTCACTCAAACTGCTCAGTATCGTCATGTTTATAGGTATTTTAATATTCATTGCAAATAATTATTTATAAGACTTAACTCAACCATAACTAAAGATTTCTGTTTAAATAAACATATAAATTGTAATAAAAAGATAAATAATATTAGTTTTATATCTAATTATTTCATTGTTACTCAAATATCATGATTAAGTGAACTTATAATCCGATCATGTAAGGTTTATTAAAAACCCCACATTTAGTCCATTATTTAAAGTAGTTTAGTTCTTACCGTTTTTCTATTTCTACAGAAGAGGTCTAAGATGAATACTTTAAATATTAATGATATTAAAAAACACGCAGATGTTATTGCTTCTTGTGGTACTAAAGTAGGTACTGTGGACCATCTCGATGGTGAAAACCAGTTAAAACTCACCCGAGACGAAAGTGGTCAACATCACCTCATCCCTACTGGGTGGATTGGGGAAGTAAAAGAAGATCAGGTTATTCTGAATAAAAATTCAGAGGAAGTTAAAGATCAATGGCAAGCGATCTAAACTTCTAAGCTAGCTAGTTTTAGTTAGATTAAAATAAAATAAATTTATAATTAAAAATTTAAATTATAAAAAACCAAAGCTCCTTTTTATTAAGGAGCTTTTTTTATTCATCTCATATTTACCAAGTCTTTAACAGAGCTGCTTTTATCTCTACAAACCTTTTTGAGACTCATTTTGTCCCTTAAGCACATGGTGATCGATTTTACTTAATGCTAAAAATTGTCCATTCGCATTAAATGAACAATTATGAATAGGGTGACGTATATGATCACAGGGAATCATCAGCTTAAAGCAAGAAAGGTCCATTTCGATTTTACCGAATCATCGGTCTGTTGGATGCCGAATGATCCTCTATGCTCGCATGTCGCCAATGGCATCAACATGCTCTTGCCCGCTGGTGAGTTTTGGTTTTGCCGTGTGTTTAATAAAACCCTTCCCTTGATTACCGATGAAACATTAAAACAAGAAGTGATTGGATTTGTTCGTCAAGAAGCTGCTCATGCACGTGCCCATGAAAAAGCACAAGACTTCTTACGTGAAAATGGTTACGACATTCAAGAAACACTCAACCGTGCCCATTTTGTTTTTAACATTTTGTTGGGTGACAAACCTTTAGGCATACCATTTTTAAAAGGCGAAAAGCTTGATGAGTATTGGTTACTTTTCCGAGTAGGCGTGATTGCTGCAATCGAGCACTTTACGGGAACCATTGGTCAATGGACGCTGGACAGTAAGACTTGGGACCAAGCTGATCCTGCTATGGCAGATTTGTTCCGTTGGCATTTGGCTGAAGAAGTAGAACATCGCTGTGTTGCTTACGATTTATTTGAGCACCTTTTAACAAACAAGTTTGGGTTTTATGTGTCGCGCCAAGTGATTATGGCGGCGGTTTTCCCACTGTTTATTTACTTCCTTGCTGACTTTGCCCGTAGTTTAGGTAAGCAAGATTTAGAGCATGAAGATATTCAAAAATTGATGCGCCGTGGCTACTTCAAAATTATTCGAGAATTTGAAAAAACCGCAACTCGCTCAGACAACTTACCGACTATTAAATATTTGTGGAAAGCGACTTTAAGATGGGTTTCACCAAAATTTAACCCAATTCATGAGGGAGACACCGAGCAAGCACTAGCTTATATGGCTCGCTCGCCTGCAGTTCAATATTTTGAAGGAATGGCACAGGCTGCAAAACCTGTGTAATCAAGCTAAGCGCTTATTTCAATACAAAGTAAAGCCTCCTTTTTGGGAGGCTTTCTTTCGTTTAAGTGTTATCTAGACCGACACAGATTAAAAAGAAACAATCGAACTAGCGCGCTTTCATCAATGCTGTTTTTTTCAAAAAGTCGGAACATCGCCCCGTCAATCATACATAAAAACATGTAAGCATCTTCAATCGAAGCCGTAGTTTTGACAGTTAAAAGTAGTTTATAAATTTCATTGATGAGCCAAGTTCGGTACTCAATCGTAACGCCATAGGCCTTGGGATAGACTCTTTTAATTTCAAACAAAGCCTTAAAGGGTAAATGATATGGCCCTTCTAAACTCGCATGTAAAAAATAAATTTGCTTAAGTTTATCCAGCACCATGAGTTCATTGTAAGAATAGAGAATGGAAAACACTTTGTCTTTTAGCGTGTCTTTTTGGAAACTGATACACCTCTCGATTAGCCGTTCTTTTGAGTGAAAGGCATTATAAAAAGTGGCTTTGGAAACCTTGGCTTCACTAATAATTCGGTCAACACCGACTTTATGAAACCCATATTGATTAAATAAGTCTTTTGCTACGTGAAGCACTTTTAATGCTTTAAAGGAAGATTGTAAATTTGGCATAGATATACCGCTTAAAATAATTTTTTGTTGTATGTAAATGAGATAGAAATGCCGTCACTCTTAAAATGAGTGCTAAAAACAGGCATGCAAAAGCCGCACAAAATGGCGTGCTGACCTATCTCAAGTTTTATAGTTGCTGTGTTTTAGATTCTTAAGGTGTAGAAAACCTAGAATCGATTGAACCAATTTATAGAGTATTTAAACGGTATAAATAGTGAGACTTTGGCGTAGGTCAATTTAGAAAAAGTAGGCATGAATGAAATCCTATATGCATAAAATTTCTGCCAATCACTGCTAAATGATTATGGTGGCAGAACGAAAGAGGGTTAGCAGACTGGGCATATAGAACCAGCACGCACAAGGCGTCCCCCTTCCGTCCTACCGCTACGAATGGGGGACGAACGAGTTCGCCACCAAAAAATTGCTTTTTTGATGCGCTATACGCTCTCGGTCTGCTAAAACCGACTGGCGATGTAGGCCAGCAGGCAAAGGATAATCGGAGGGGTTTTAGGTGTCAATGTGATATTGGCTACAAATAAAGCTTTAAACATGAGTAAAAGATTTATTAATACCTTAGACAATCCTTTTATTTTTTTAGATTTTAAAATGTAAGTAAAACTTAAAAATACACTTCATTATATTAATTCATTAAGAATTTGAATGCCGAGTTTTACGCCATAGCTACCTTCACTATCGTTATCAAGCCAACCACCATTAATTAAAGCTGGCACAGTCTTATTTATCACTTTACCAGCTAATAGTTTGGCATCATCCCTACTTAAATAGCCAACGGTTAAACCGTTAATTTCAATTTTAACTGCGTTCTTGTCATAAGCATTAAAAGGTTCAGAAACAACTCTAGCCATTACTTCTACATATTTTGACTTTTCTTGTTTAGGTCCAGCAATCTTTCTTAAATTTGCTTGATAGGATTGCTCCCCAACAATATCAACCAAATAGACTATTGATCTTACACCAGTGAGATTTTTCTTCTTATGCTTTTTACTTAATATTAAAAATAAAACCAATAAGCCAAATACTCCCAATATCATTTCCATTCTTTTTCCTCTTATTATTTATAAAAAATATAAAACTAAAGATATTAAAAAGAGTAAACCAGAAATCAGCTTACTCTTTTATACCCTTATTTAATGACAATGATGGTCACCAGTTTTACTATTCGTATGACATCCTTTAGAGTTTGTACCCCCAGAATGAGCATTAACCTGTGTAACTGCCAAACCGATTAGACAAATGAATAAAAGTTTTTTCATGAGTTTATTTCCTTCAAGTCGGAATTATAATTGAGTTTTTATTGTACAAAATAAAATTATTAAGCTTTGATAAAACAGATGAGTGACTTATAAACTTTAGTCTAGTTTCTATTTATAACCATTTTGTTGAAATATCCCTTTAAAAAGATAAACCATGAAAATTTGTATTGTAGGCCCTTCTGGTGCTGGTAAAACAACTATCACTAAGAAATTAGCTGATGAATTAAAGATATCAACTTATGGGTTTGATGAAATCTACTGGAATATAAGTGGAACTGAGTTTGTAAAAAATTCCAAAGAAACGATCTCACAGGGTATTAAAGAAATCATCTTACAAGATAGCTGGATTGTAGAAGGAGCTTACGATAAACGCTTACTTCCATTACTTCTTGAATGCTCTTTAATTTTAAAAATGGAAGTTCCTTTTTATTTAAGAACAATAAGGCTTTTACAACGTTATTTAAAGTCTATAATTACACGCAAGAAACCCAAAGAAACTCTAAAAAATACATTAGAGTTGATTCAGTTTTCACATAGTTTTGATAAACGTTTAGAAAAATTTCTGAGTAGTAATGCTCAACTCTCTAAAAAGACTATTCCTTTTAATAACTTTTCAAAAGCTATAAATATTATTCAGACTACTTTTAAAAACAATTAATTCATTTATGAAATCATGATGAAAGAACGGAGGTGGGTTGACAGACCAGTCATCTAGGAACTGGCACGCACTAAGCGTCCCGCCTCCGTTCTTTCGCAGAGAATAATGAGAGCGATTATATGTGTCAATGTGATATTAGGTGTATTTTTAAGATTTATTTTCTATTTTAATTGATAGATTATATTTGTTGATACACCGATAAAATGAATAATTAAATCCATCTTATCGGCTTGCTAGAATCGGTTTTTAAAACCTTATTTTTTATTGTTTAATATATTTTGGAAACTCTTTTAAAACCTTATGACAAAAGTGGCCCTGTGTATCCGCTTTCTTACGTTCTTCAAACTCCTTCATACCAAATTTCATAACCTCTCTACCGTATTTTTCACCAAGGTCATGTTTAGTACATTTTGCGGCAGCATCCTTTAACTCTTCTGAGTAATAGTGATAATTACAATCGAGCTGAGCACGGCTTAAAAAACCATGTAGCTCTACTGCTTTCTCACACTGTGTTTGCTCTAGAAGATTTCTAGACTCTTGAGCAGCATAAATTGATGTTGCTAAGAATAAAGTGAAAATCGTTACTAAAATATTACGCATTATTTCCCCGACAAAGTTATTAAAAGTATTAGTGATAATATTGCGGGCGTATTAAATAATAATTATTTATAAGTGTCTATTAATAATAAAGAAAATGGGATAACCCTCATCTCTTTTGAATATTTAATCACCTTAATAAAATTGGGTGATTAATTTTTATCAAGTGAATGATATTAAATTTGTTTTATAACCATCTTTAATATTATTCGAGTTATTCGAAAACAGAGTTTTAGTGATATTTAATCCATTTCTAATCTACTAAAACCCTTATTCATAACACTACGTTAAAACCCTAATTTCTTAAAGACAAAATAACCCACATGGCTTTCAAAGCTACCGTCATTTTGAATTTTGAAATATTTCTTCACAAGGTCAGATGAACCTTCCTGCAAATAACGTAAAGTTTTGATTTGATCTTCAGGCGTTTTCATTCGCTTTACCCAACTATCAAAGTCTAACGAAAGCGTTTGTTTATCTAACCCAACCAAATCAAAGCCTGCATCTTCGATAAAATAGACCCACTCTTTCACACTATAGTTTCGTACATGACTTGGGTCTCGAATAGTTTCGATGGTCTGTAAAAAAGTATCTAATATGGGCGAGCTAGAGCTAATAATGTCTACAAAAATAACAATACCATCAGGCTTAAGCACGCGGTTTACTTCTTTCATGGCAGTCGGAACATGCTGCCAGTGATGCGCAGAATAGCGGCTAATGACCACATCAAACTGCTGATCACTAAAAGGCATGTCCTCAGCAATGCCCTGCTGCACAAAGATATTTTTTAATTTGCGTTGGCTAGCGGTCTTAGAAACGGTGTCTAACATTTCATGAGATAAATCGTAAGCAAAAACAAGGTCGGCGTGCGGAGCAACATTATAGGAAACATGCCCACCACCACAGCCTAAATCAAGGACTACAGCCTTTTCAATTTTCTGAATTTCATTAATAAATTTATTAAATTCAACGCCTTCAGAATGAGCTTGGCTATTTAAATAGTCGAGAGATTTATTTTGATATTGTTTTTGATTTATATCATGCTGGGTGATCATAACCTTGCTCCTCCTTTGTAATGGAATTACATTAAAGGAAAAGTTAGATAAAAAATAATGATTAGTTTTTCTTCAATTGATAAATAAAAGTTATTATTTGATTGAATACAGAGTAAGCACAAAAATTGAAAATTCTTAAATCCAATAGACAGCTATACTGTGTTTATCTAAAAATTTTATAACACTCCAAAATGCCAAATATTATTTTATTTGATTTAGATCAAACTCTACTTGACCGAAATACATCCCTTATAAAATTTGTTGAGTGGCAAGTAAACTTTTTTCAATTGGTATCACAAGAAAATAAACAAGCTTTTATAACTAGATTTATCGAATTAGATAACAATGGAAGTGTGTGGAAAGATTTAGTTTATTCTCAATTATTAGAAGATTTTAATATAAAAAACTTTAGTGTTGAGAGCCTACTTGAATCGTACATTAACGACTTTAATAAGTTTTGCCGCCCTTTTGAGAAAGTTCTAGAAACAATTCAAAATCTTTATAACAAAGGATATAAATTAGGCTTAGTTTCTAATGGTAAATCCCCCTTCCAAGAAAATAATTTTTATGCACTCGGTCTCAAAGAGTTTTTTTCTACAATTATCGTCTCAGAAGCCGTAGGTATGCGAAAACCAGATAGACAGATATTTGAGTATGCATGTAAAGAACTTGGCTGTACTCCTAATGAATGTATTTTTGTAGGAGATAATCATAAAGCCGATATTGAGGGTGCTAATAACGCAGGAATGAAAACTATATTTTTTCACCCAGATCCTTCTATCTGCTCGACTGTAGCGGATAAAAGAATTCACCATTACGACCAACTAGAACCAGCAATTAATACATTAGAGGATTTCATTCTTTAGAAAAGGATATTTGTTCTTTTTATTAAATCCGCAAAGAGCACTGTTTAGTCACCCTTACTGAAACAGTGCTCTTTGCTCCATCCCAACCTCTATCCAGAAAGGTTCGATGCATAGAAATAGTGTATGTACCTTTGACTCAAAATGTTTCCTGTATTTTTTAAAATTTTTAAACATTCACAGCATAAAAATGAAGTATATTAATTTTTATCAGAAGATTCTTCTTTGGTTTATATTTTGAACAGAACAGAATACACACTAGATCGTATAGATCGGAAAATTTTATCTGCATTACGTGGAAATGGCCGTTTAACCGTTGCTCAACTGGCCGAAGAAGTAGGTCTTTCATCTTCTCCGTGCTGGACTCGACTGAAACGTCTGGAAACTTTAAAAATTATTGAAGGATATACGGTAAACGTAAACCAAAAAGCGATTGGCATTCATGAAGTCTTTTTTATTGAAATTACTTTAGAGCGCCATGATGACGAAATGCTAGAAAATTTCAGTGAAGCATTAGCAGATATACCTGAAGTAGTGGAAGCGCATCTCGTCACAGGTGACTATGATTATCTGGTTAAAGTAGCAGTCAAAGATGCTGACCATTACGAACGATTTTTAAGAAAGAAGCTTTATTCAATTAAAGGAATACGCCACACCCGTTCGACCTTTGCTCTACGCCCTCTCAAATCTGCTAATACAGCCGATTTAATGTTAATCGAATAGAAGAGTTAAACACTTAGAGATAATTCCTTAATTTATTGATTTAAAAATCTTTATTAAGATAGAACCTAGAAAATATAACAGATCATAGCTCTGTTATATTTTTTTTAAAAAATTCTGTATCTATGATTACAGTCTTCAATTCTTCAAAATGTAATTAATCTGAATTGGAGGCATCGCCATGAACATTTTGAAGAAAAAAAATAAGGCCAGTTTTGTATTCTTTATTATTACCCTCTACTCTTTTATTGGGTTTGGCTTAGGCTTCGTGATTTGGGAATACTTTTTAAAGGCCTAGTTTGCTAAAGAAGTGCTAACTCACCTCAGTAATAATTTCTGAAGTGATTTCTTTACTACGATGATATGCGGCCTTCATAGCTAAACGTATATCATCAGATACATTTCCTAGCTCAAACATTCTGAGTGCTGATTCGGTAATCCCGTTAGCCAAGGTCACCTTGCCACACAGATCCGCTGGCGGGACATTACTTTTACGGACCATTTCAACTGCACCACTAGCAGCTTGGAGTGCTAAATCTAGAGCAAATTGTTTATCAAGTCCTAAAGAAACCCCTGTCTTTATCATGCTGTCTAAAATATAGAAAAAGTAAGCTGGTCCCGAACCAGACAAAGCAATAATTGCGTCTGTCTGCGTTTCAGACGGCGCCCAAAAAGTCTGACCCGTTGCAGAGTACAGCATTTCAATTAGGTCTTTATCCAGCTGGTCCATTTGCTCTGAAGCAATAAGCACATGCGTCCCGGTATGCGTAAGCACAGGTGGATTTGAAATTACACGAACAATTTTTTTCGAACCCGTAAAACGAGTCAAGTTTGCAATATCTACTCCCGCCATCATAGAAACTATAATTTTACTAGCTAACCATTTTTTTAGCGGTATAAGTGTCTCTTTTAACTGTTTAGGCTCTAGTAGCAAAACAACAATTTCAGCTTTTTTTAGTCCATTTTCTTTTTGCTTCAAAGCATTTGTATCATTAATCTTTTTCTCTTCAATGAGGTGTATTTTTTCTTTTTGAAACCCTTTTAAAACCAACCCTCCTATTAACGCTAAAGCTAAATTACTACTGCCAATAAAACAAATATTAGGTTGTACTGCACTTAACATTTAAAATGTTTTCCTTTCTTAAGAGAGGTTTATAACAACAAATATT
>MTET01004031.1_pt1 | contig 12082 bp, 9 predicted proteins | sample 1042671 | NCBI WGS metagenome assembly MTET01 (sample SAMN06185814, study PRJNA358809) | soil metagenome | isolation source: garden soil control | place: India | collected 2015-05-23
CAAGAGCAAGAGCAAGAGCAGGGCGCGTCTTCACAGGCGGTGCTTGGTCCACGTCGCGCGATGCGCGACAATAGCGATCATTTGCGGAGTCCCCCATGACTGATTTCACCCCCGACGCCATCCTCGACGCCACCGGCCTGAACTGCCCGGAACCGGTGATGATGCTGCACCAGCACGTGCGTAACCTGGCCGCTGGCGGCCTGCTCAAGGTCATCGCCACCGACCCCTCGACCCGCCGCGACATCCCCAAGTTCTGCAACTTCCTCGGCCACGAACTGCTGCAGCAGCAGGAAGACGCCGGTACCTTCCTGTACTGGATCCGCAAGAAAGCCGACTGAGCCGCTCTGGAACACACCCGGCGTTGCGCCTACACTGCGTTCCCCAGACAGGAGAGCGCCATGCTGATAGTTGCCGACGAGAACATCCCGCTGCTCGATGCCTTCTTCCAGGGGTTCGGCGAAATCCGCCGTTACCCCGGCCGAAGCCTCGATGCCGCCAGCGTAAAGGACGCCGACATCCTGCTGGTGCGCTCGGTGACCAAGGTCGACCGCCAGTTGCTCGAAGGCAGCCGCGTGCGCTTTGTCGGTACCTGCACCATCGGCACCGACCACCTCGACCTGAACTACTTTGCCGAGGCTGGCATCCACTGGAGCAGCGCACCTGGCTGCAATGCCCGCGGCGTGGTCGATTATGTGCTGGGCAGCCTGCTGACCCTGGCCGAACTGGATGGCGTGGCACTGCCCGAGCGCGTGTATGGTGTGGTGGGTGCGGGTGAGGTAGGTGGCCGCCTGGTGCGGGTGCTGCACGGCCTGGGCTGGAAGGTACTGGTATGTGACCCGCTGCGCCAGGCCGCCGAGGGCGGTGACTACGTCAGCCTCGAGACCATCCTGCAACAGTGCGATGTGATCAGCCTGCACACCCCCTTGCAGCGTGGCGGCGAGCACCCGACCTGGCACCTGCTGGGCCAGGCGCAGCTGGCGCAGTTGCGCCCCGGTGCCTGGCTGGTCAATGCCAGCCGTGGCCCGGTGGTGGACAACGCCGCCCTGCGCGAACTGCTGCTGGACCGCGAAGACCTGCATGCGGTGCTGGATGTGTGGGAGGGGGAGCCGCAGGTCGACCTGCAACTGGCCGACCTGTGTACGCTGGCTTCGCCGCACATTGCCGGCTACAGCCTCGACGGCCGCCAGCGTGGTACGGCGCAGATCTACCAGGCGCTGTGCCGCTTCCTCGGTGTGGATGAACAAGTGCAACTGGCCGACCTGCTGCCCCGGCCGCCGCTGGCGCAGATCGAGCTCGATGCCAGCACCGACCCGGCCTGGGCCTTGGCCACCTTGTGCCGTGCGGTATACGACCCACGTCGCGACGATGCCGATTTCCGCCGCAGCCTCAGCGACGACCCGCAGCAGCAGCGTGCAGCGTTCGACCAGTTGCGCAAGCAGTACCCGCCACGGCGCGAGATAGAGGGGCTGATGGTGCGCTTGCGCGGGGAGTCGCCGCAGTTGGCGCAGCTGGTCAGTGCCTTGGGTGGGGTGTTGGTCTGACAGCCTTTTGAAAGCTGTACCGGCCTCTTCGCGGGTACAGGATTCAGGCAAATAAAAACCCGGCGCAAGCGCCGGGTTGCAAGAATTCGCCGATCAACCTTTGCGTACGCGCTCGACCCGGCTTTCTTCCAGGGCCTTGCATGCCTGCTGGATCATCTGCTCGGTGATCGGTACTTCGCGCCCCTGGGCATCGATGATCGAACCGCACACCTGCGGCTGAGGGGTATTCCGGGGCTTCTGGTTGTCGCTGCCATGCTGCAAGCTCATGTATTGTCTCCTCATCAGGTTCAAGCGCAGGTTAACCCTGTGCCGTGACTGGCCTGTGACAGTACCTGCAGGGTCACGGCAGGCACAGTCCAACAGAAACGGCAGTAAAGCTCCATAGCCTGGTTAGACCGATAGGCTATAGCAACCCTGCAAGGGTTCCACAGGCGTGGATGAGTGGTAGGCTGCGGTTTCCCCGCCAATGTAGTCTGCGCCATGCCCGAATCGGTTTCCCCGCGCCAACGCCGCGCCCTGCGCCTGGGTTGGCAGTTTGTCCGTCCGTACCGTCGCCAGGTGCTGCTGGCCTTGCTGGCCCTGGTAGTCACCGCCGCCATCACCCTGTCCATGGGCCAGGGCATCCGCCTGCTGGTGGACCAGGGCTTCATGACCCGCTCCGCGCATCAGCTCAACCAGACCATTGGCCTGTTCCTGCTGTTGGTGGTGGCCCTGGCGGTGGGTACCTTCAGCCGCTTCTACCTGGTGTCGTGGATCGGCGAGCGCTGCGTGGCCGATATCCGTCGGGCCGTGTTCGACCACCTGATCGGCCTGCATCCCGGGTTTTTCGAAGACAACCGCAGCTCCGAGATCCAGTCGCGGCTGACCGCCGACACTACCTTGCTGCAATCGGTAATCGGCTCTTCGCTGTCGATGTTCCTGCGCAACGCGCTGATGGTCATCGGTGGTGTGGTGTTGCTGTTCATCACCAACCCCAAGCTCACCAGCATCGTGGTGGTGGCCCTGCCACTGGTGCTGGCACCGATCCTGCTGTTCGGCCGCCGCGTACGCAGCCTGTCGCGGCAAAGCCAGGACCGGGTGGCGGATGTGGGTAGCTATGTGGCCGAGACCCTCGGACAGATCAAGACCGTGCAGGCCTACAACCACCAGGCGCATGACCGCCAGCTGTTCGCCGGTACGGTCGAAGCGGCGTTTGCCGTGGCCCGGCAGCGGATTGCCCAGCGTGCCTGGCTTATCACCTTGGTGATCGTGCTGGTTCTTGGAGCGGTGGGGGTAATGTTGTGGGTTGGCGGCATGGACGTGATCGCCGGGCGTATTTCTGCGGGCGAACTGGCCGCCTTCGTGTTCTACAGCCTGATCGTCGGTAGCGCCTTCGGCACCCTCAGCGAGGTGATCGGCGAGTTGCAGCGGGCGGCGGGTGCCGCCGAGCGCATTGCCGAACTGTTGGCGGCGCGCAGTGCGATCCTGCCGCCCGCCATGGCGCAGGTGCTGCCGCAGCAGCGGGCCAGTGGGCGTATCGAGCTGCAGCAGTTGGTGTTCGCCTACCCATCACGGCCCTCGGTGGCGGCTGTCGATGGCCTGAGCCTGGCCATCGAGCCGGGGCAGACCGTGGCGCTGGTGGGCCCGTCGGGGGCGGGCAAGTCGACCCTGTTCGATTTGTTGCTGCGCTTCTACGACCCCCAGCAGGGGCGCATCCTGCTTGATGGCCGGGCGATCACCGAGCTCGACCCCGATCACCTGCGCCATCAGTTCGCCCTGGTAGCACAGAACCCTTCGCTGTTTCGCGGCACGGTCGAGGCCAACATCCGCTATGGCCGGCCCGAGGCGACCCTGGCCGAGGTCGAGGCAGCGGCCCGAGGTGCTCATGCCGATGCATTCATCCGGCAATTGCCGCAGGGCTACCAGACACCGCTGGGCGAGGGCGGCATCGGCCTGTCTGGCGGTCAGCGGCAGCGCCTGGCCATTGCCCGTGCGTTGCTGGTCGATGCGCCGATCCTGTTGCTGGACGAAGCCACCAGCGCACTCGACGCGCAAAGCGAACACCTGATCCAGCAGGCGCTGCCCAGCCTGATGGCCGGGCGCACCACCCTGGTGATCGCCCATCGGCTGGCTACGGTCCAGCATGCCGACCGTATCGCGGTCATCGACAAGGGCCGGCTGGTGGCGGTGGGGACGCACCGCCAGTTGATCGAAGAGAGCCCACTGTATGCCCGGCTGGCGGCCCTGCAGTTCACCACGGGTTAGCTTGTCGTGGCTCTGTAACATTTCTGTAGTAATTGCCTGAGAGTATCTAGCTCAACTGTTGCGTAAGTGCTCGACCTGGCTGCCATTGCTTGATGGCAGCCTTTTTTTGGCCTGCCAGCAACCGGGCTGCGTTGCACCTTGTTGCCAGCTTGCGCGGCCCTACGGTCTTCCTCCTGCTTTCCGAGATCCAAGATGTTGCGTAAATCCCTCAGAGTGCAAATTCTCTCCCTGCTCGGCGGCAGTCTGGTGGCGATGTTGCTGATCGCCCTGGTGTGCTTCCAGTTCCTTTCCTCCAGCGTGCGCGGCTACGCCGAGCTGGTTGACGGGCCGCTGCGGGCCTCGCAACTGATTGACGAAGCCAACCTGCAGTTCAAGATTCAGGTGCAGGAATGGAAGAACGTGCTGCTGCGCGGGCGCCAGCCGGCTGACATGGACAAGTACTGGCAGCAGTTCCAGGCTCGCGAGCAGCAGGTGCAGAAACTGCTCGGACAATTGATCGACAGCAGCGACGCCAGGCTGAAGGCGCCGTTGCAGCAGCTGCGTGACAGCCACCGGCAGCTGGGCCAAGCCTATGCGCAGGGTCGCCAGGCATTCCTGGCGGCGGGCGGCGACCCTGTGGCAGGCGACCAGGCGGTCAAGGGCGTGGACCGCGCCGCCAGCGAGCAGATGAGCGAACTGGTCGAGCAATTGCGTGCCGAGGCCCTTCAGCACGCCGCCAGCCTCAGTGCTGGCGCCGAGCGCACGGTATGGCTGGGCCTGCTGGTGATGCTGGTCTCGGCCGTGCTGGTGGGGCTGCTCAGTCTGTGGTTGGTCAACCGCAGCCTGGTCGAGCCGATCCGCCAGTTGATCGACTATGTCGCGCAGCTTAGCCAGGGCCGCTTTGCCGCCCGGGTAGACAGCCGCCGCGAGGACGAACTGGGCCGCCTGGCGCGGGCCGCCAATACCCTGCGCGACTTCCTTGCCGACACGGTCGGCCGGCTGCAGGACAACGCCCAGGAACTGGAAGGCGCCAGTGGCCAGTTGCGCAGCATCGCCGGCGACATGGCCCGTGGTACCCACGACCAGTTCCAGCGCACCGACCAGGTGGCCACGGCCATGCACGAGATGTCCGCCACCGCCCAGGAAGTCGCCCGCCACGCCGCCGAGGCCGCCCGCGCGGCGGACGATGCCGACCACAGTGCCCAGGCGGGCGAGCAGGTGATGCAGCAGACCATCGACATCATCGGCGCGGTCAACCGCGAAATTGCCGGTACGGCGGCGGTGATACGCGACCTGGAGCATGACAGCACGCGCATTGGCAAAGTCCTCGAGGTGATCCGCGGTATTGCCGAGCAGACCAACCTGCTGGCGCTCAACGCGGCCATCGAAGCGGCCCGTGCCGGCGAGGCCGGGCGAGGTTTTGCGGTAGTCGCCGATGAAGTGCGCAGCCTGGCCCAGCGGACGGCGGCGTCAATCGCCGAGATCCACCAGATCATCGAGGCGGTGCAATCGGGGGCGGTGGAGGCGGTCAAGGCCATCGAAAGCGGCCAGCAGCGCAGCGAGGAGGGTGCCGAGCAGGTGCAGCAAGCCGGGCAGATGCTGCAGCGTATCACCTTGGCAGTGGAAGCGATCCGCGACATGAACCGGCAGATCGCTACCGCGGCCGAAGAGCAGACCAGCGTGGCCGAGGACATCTCCTGCAACCTGATCGAAATCACCCGCATCGCCACGGCTAACCAGCAGGCCGTACAACATACCGAGCAGGCGGGGCAGCGCTTGCATGGGTTGTCCGGGCAACTGGGCGAAGTCACCTCCCGCCTGAGCGCCTGATTTCAAAGGGCCGCTGCGCAGCCCATCGCCGGCAAGCCAGCTTTTAGAAATTGAGCAAGACAGTTGCTCCCACCGCGGCTGTGCAGGCCTGCTCTTTGTGGGAGCTGGCTTGCCGGCGATGGGGCGCGTAGCGGCCCCAGGGGGAAACCCGCCATCTGACAGGGGCAAACTCTTCCCCACTGGCGGATTGTCGCCATGCGACCCGTCGCCCACCCCCTGTATTCACTGCTCCAGACTCAGTTGGCACGTTCCCTGCTCAAGGCGGCGCGCGTGTACACAACAACTGGATAACATCAATGAAGAAATTCCTGCTGACGTTCCTCTGCCTGGGCGTCATCGGCTGCTCCAAACCCGCGGAACCGGAAAAGACCGTCGACGTGCTGCTGATCGGCGGTGGCATCATGAGTGCCAGCCTGGGCACCTACCTCACCGAGCTGGAGCCTTCCTGGAAGGTCGACATCTACGAGCGCCTGGACCAGGTGGCCGAAGAAAGCTCCAACGCCTGGAACAACGCCGGTACCGGTCACTCCGCGTTCTGCGAGCTGAACTACACCAGCGTCGGCAAAGACGGCAGCATCGACATCAGCAAGGCTGTCGGGGTCAACGAGCAGTTCGAGGTGTCCAAGCAATTCTGGGCCTACCAGGTCGAGCAGGGTGTGCTGAGCAACCCGAAGTCGTTCATCAACAACGTGCCACACATGAGCTTTGTCTGGGGCGACGACAACGTTGCCTTCCTGCACAAGCGCGTCGACGCCCTGCAGCACAGCTCGCTGTTCCGCGGCATGGAAATCTCCGAAGACCACGAGCAGATCCGCAAGTGGGCACCGCTGGTGATGGAAGGCCGTGACCCGGGGCAGAAGGTCGCCGCCACGCGCATGGCCATTGGCACCGACGTGAACTTTGGCGAAATCACCCGCCAGCTGTTCGCCGCGATGACCCGCAACCCCAATGTGTCGCTGAACCTGCGCCATGAAGTGCGCGACATCGTGCGCAACGACGATGGTACCTGGCATGTGCGGGTGGCCGACCTGGCCAACGGCGGCGAGGAAAAGGCCGTCAACGCCCGTTTCGTGTTCATTGGTGCTGGTGGTGGTGCGCTGAAGCTGCTGCAGAAGTCGGGCATCCCCGAAGCCGAAGGCTATGCCGGCTTCCCGGTCGGCGGCCAGTTCCTGATGACCGACAACCCAGACCTGGTCGCCCGCCACCAGGCCAAGCTGTACGGCAAGGCCTCGGTCGGCGCGCCGCCGATGTCGGTACCGCACCTGGACACGCGGATGATCGATGGCAAGCAGGTGCTGCTGTTCGGTCCGTTCGCCACTTTCTCCACCAAGTACCTCAAGCACGGATCGCTGCTGGACATGTTCGCCTCGCTGAACAGCCACAACGTACTGCCGATGGTCAATGCCGGTATCGACAACATCGATCTCAGCACTTATCTGATGGGGCAGTTGATGCTCAGTTTCGATGACCGCATGAACGCGCTGCGCGAGTACTTCCCCAACGCCAAGAACGAAGACTGGAAGCTGCTGCAGGCCGGCCAGCGGGTTCAGGTGATCAAGAAGGACCCGGTACTGGGCGGTGTGCTGCAATTCGGTACAGAAGTGGTGGCGGCCCAGGACGGCAGCATCGCTGCGTTGCTGGGGGCATCGCCGGGCGCCTCGACCGCGGCGCCGATCATGCTGACCGTGCTGGAAAAGACCTTCAAGGACCGTATCCAGTCGCCAGCCTGGCAGGCCAGGCTCAAGGAAATCGTGCCGAGCTATGGCCAGAAGCTGAACAACAACCTGGCGCTGACCAACCAGACCCGGGCATGGAGCAGCGAGCGCCTGCAGTTGCTGTATGTGCCGGTGGAGGCCGAGCAAGCGTTATGACCGCTTGATGCAGCCCTTTGTAGGAGCGGCCTTGTGTCGCGAGAGGGCTGCGAAGCAGCCCCGGCGATATGTGCAGCGATGCCGGGATCTGGGGCCGCTTTGCGGCCCATCGCGACACAACGCCGCTCCTACAGGGACTTTTCGATGCACAACAAAAAGCCCGCACGAGGCGGGCTTTTTGACGAGGATTTGGTCGGAGAGACAGGATTCGAACCTGCGGCCTTCTCGTCCCGAACGAGACGCGCTACCTGGCTGCGCTACACTCCGATGAAGGAAATCCTACTGCATACTTTTTTTGCACGCAAGCCCTTGTTGTTAAAAGGGCCTTTGCAAAAAACAGGCTGCGATCAGAGCTCTTTGACGGTGCGGATCTGGTCCTTGTTCAGGCGCGTGCGCTTGCCGTCCAGCTGCTCGAATTCATAAAAACCGGAGTCTTCATCGAACTTCGGTGTGTCGGTGGCCTGGATTTCGCGACCGTCGTTCAGGGTAATGACGGTTGGCGATGCGCAGCCAGCGAGGGCGCCCAGGCCCAAGGCGAGCAGAAAGGCGGGTAGGGTCCGTTGAATCATCGTGTTTCTCCAGTGCGATGGTGCTAGATGACATTAAGACGCAGGGCGTCCACGCAAGTTCCGTCTACAGTGCAGCATAGCGGCAAACTTGTGGCATTGATCGAGAGCAAGGGCCACGGGCGTCACGCTGTGATGGGCGCGTGCTGTGTTATAACTGCGGCCATCCCATGTTCTTGTGACGGACCCCCATGAAAGCCAAGGCAGATACCCCATTCGTGCCGCTGAACATCGCCGTGCTCACGGTCAGCGACACCCGCACCTTCGACACCGATACTTCCGGCCAGCTGTTCGTCGACCGGCTGAGCGCGGCCGGTCATCGCCTGGCCGAGCGCGTGCTGCTGAAAGACGACTTGTACAAGATTCGCGCCCAGGTCGCCACCTGGATCGCCGATGACAGCGTGCAGGTGGTGCTGATCACCGGTGGCACCGGCTTTACCGGCCGCGACAGCACCCCCGAGGCCGTGGCCTGCCTGCTGGACAAGCAGGTAGAAGGCTTTGGTGAGCTGTTCCGGCAGATTTCCGTGGCCGACATCGGCACCTCCACGGTGCAGTCGCGGGCCCTGGCCGGGCTGGCCAACGGTACCCTGGTGTGCTGCCTGCCGGGTTCGACCAACGCGGTGCGCACCGGTTGGGACGGCATCCTCGCCGAGCAGCTGGATGCCCGCCATCGCCCGTGCAACTTCGTGCCGCACCTGAAGCAGGCAGCGGCCTGCGACAGCCGTGGTTGAGGTGCCCCAGGCCCGGCCGCTGATGCCGGTGGAACAGGCCCTGGAGCAGCTACTGGCATTGGCCGAAGCGGCACCTATCCGCGACACCGAGAACCTGCCGCTGGCCGAAGCCGAGGGCCGTGTGCTGGCCAGCGACCTGGTGGCCTCGCTCGACCTGCCACCGTGGCCGAACAGCGCCATGGACGGTTACGCCTTGCGTCTGGCCGACTGGCAGGGCAAACCCCTGCCGGTCAGCCAGCGGATTTTCGCCGGCCATGCGCCGCAGCCGCTGCAACCGGGCACCTGTGCGCGTATCTTCACCGGGGCGCCGCTGCCCGAAGGCGCCGACTGCGTCGAGATGCAGGAAAACACCCAAGTGGCGGAGGATGGCCGGGTACGCTTTCTTGAAGCGCTGAAGATCGGGCAGAACATTCGTCCCCAGGGCCAGGAAACCCGCAAGGGCGAACAGGTGATGAGCGCCGGCACCCGGCTTGGGCCGATCGAGCTGGGCCTGGCCGCGACCCTGGGCCACGGCCGGCTGGACGTGGTGCGCAAGGTGCGGGTGGCGGTGCTGTCCACCGGTGACGAACTGGTCGAACCCGGCCTGCCGCTGGGGCCGGGGCAGATCTACAACAGTAATCGCCGGCTGCTGGTCAGCTGGTTGCAGCGGCTGGGCTGCGACGTGGTCGATGCGGGCATCCTGCCGGATGACCTGGCACGCACCCGCAGCTGCCTGGCCGAGCTGGGCGATGTCGACCTGATCCTGTCCACCGGCGGTGTCTCGGTGGGGGAGGCCGACTACCTCGGCGCCGCCCTGCGCGAAGCCGGCGAGCTGGCCTTGTGGAAGCTGGCGATCAAGCCGGGCAAGCCGCTGACCTTCGGCCACTTCCAGGGTGTGCCGGTAATCGGGCTGCCGGGTAACCCGGCCTCGACCCTGGTCACCTTCGGCCTGCTGACCCGGCCCTACCTGTTGCGGCGTCAGGGTGTGACCGATGTCACGCCGCTGCGCTTCGACATGCCGGCCGGCTTTGACTGGCCCAAGGCCGGCACGCGCCGCGAATACCTGCGCGCCCGTATCGAACAGGGCCAGGTGCGCATCTACAAGAACCAGAGCTCTGGCGTGCTGCGCAGTGCGGCCTGGGCCGAGGGGTTGGTGGAGGTGCGCGAAGGCAGTACGCCGACGCGGGGGGACAGCGTGCCGTTCATTCCCTTCAGCGAACTACTTGGCTGAGCGGCCCAGCAAGGCACTGCCCAGTGCCGCCGCCTCGACCGGTGCCGCCTGGGCCAGGCGCATGTGCACGTTCTCCAGTTGCTGGGCGGCCACGCTCCAGTCATGTCGCTGGCGGGCGAACTGGCGCCCGGCAGCGCTCAACTGGCTCATGCGCCAAGGCTGGTTGAGCAACTGGGTGATCAGCAGGGCAAGCTGGTCGCCATCCTCACTGCCCAGGTAGTGCTCACCGTTGTTCGCGGTCAGGCCTGAAACGCCTTTGCCGGTGGTGATCACCGGTAAGCCCGCGGCCATCGCTTCGAGGATCTTCACCTTGGAGCCACCGGCATAGCGCAGCGGTGCGAAGAACAGCGCCGAACGCCGCTGCAGCTCACGCAAGTCGGGGCGGTAGCCGAACCATTCGATGCGCGGGTCGTTCCAGTGCAGTTTCCAGCTGGCGGGCATGGCATGCCCGGCAATCGCCAGGCGCACCGCCGGGTTGCTCATCCAGACCTGCGGCATGATGTCTTCCAGCGCCCATTCGATGGCCTCCAGGTTCGCGCCATACTCGAAGTTGCCAACGAACAGCAAGCGCTGGCTGTGCAGCGCAGGTTGCACGTGCTGGTAGAAATCACAATCCACGCCATTGACCACCACGTTCACCGGGCGTCCACTGATCTGCGCGATCAGCTCGGCATCGTGGGTGCTGACAACCACCAGTTCGGTTGGTTGGCGCAATACTCGCTGTTCCCAGCGTCGATAGCGCCAGCGGTCGAAGGCGTTGAGCGGGCGCAGCCATAGCGGCAGGCGATCGTGGCTGGCGCCACCCATAACCGATTCCAGGGTGTGTTCGCTGAGCATGTACGGCAGTCCGCGTGCCTGCAAGGCCTTTTCGAAGGGTTGAAAACTGTAGCTGTGCTCGATCTGGATCACATCCCAGGGTTCGTCAAGCAATTGCTCGAAGCGGTGCCGCAGGCAAGGAGCCAGGCCATTGATGATTGCCCGCATGGGGTAGGCGATGATTGGCGAGGCCAGCAGGTTGAGCGGGCTGTGCAGGGGGCGACGGGGCAGCACGATCAGGCGCTCGAGCAGCGGTTCCAGGGCCTCGCGGGCGGCATCGCCCAGCGGGATCTTCGATTGCACCAGCAGGGTAATCCGGTGACCCCGCTGTGCCAGGGCGCGTATCAGGTGGTATTGCCGTGTCTTGCTGCCGCTGGTGGTCGGCCAGGGTAGGTACGGCAGTGTCCAGAGAATGCGCATGACCCGAAATCCTCGCTAAAGGCTGCGGATAGCAAGACGCGCCCTTGGGCAGCAGTGGTAGAACCACTGCCGGGGGCGCGTCCGTGGCAATAAAGTGTATCTGCTGAGCATAGCCGGGCATTGCCAGGCGTGGGGAAAAGACTGGCCGCTCCCACAAAATCGACCGCGTTGGCCTGCTATTTTTTGGGATGCATGCAACGATCCGCGGTTGCGAAGGGTCGAGATCTGGGTTGATCACTTCACGGAGGCGCACACATGCAAGGGCGCAAGGCAATGCTGATCCTGCATGGCAAGCAGGCCATGAACGAAGACGTGCGCAGCGCCGTGCATGGCTTGCGCGATAGTGGCTGGGTACTGGATGTGCGGGTCACCTGGGAGGCCGGTGACGCCCAGCGCCTGGTCACCGAGGCGCTGGCTGTCGGCTACGGCCATATCGTCGCCGGAGGTGGGGATGGCACGTTGCGTGATGTCGCCGAGGCCATGGGGCTTGCAGGTACTCAGGCCAGCCTGGCGTTGTTGCCGCTGGGTACGGCCAACGATTTTGCCAAGGCCGCCGGCATACCCCTGGAGCCTGCCACTGCACTGGCCTTGCTGAACATACCCGCGCGGCCAATAGACCTGGGCCAGGCCGGTGACCAGTTGTTCCTCAACATGGCCACGGGCGGTTTTGGCAGCCAGGTCACGGCCAATACCTCCGAAGACCTGAAGAAAGTGCTGGGCGCTGCCGCCTACCTGTTCACTGGCTTGTCGCGTTTCAGCGAACTGCAGGCAGCCTCGGTCGAGCTGCGAGGGCCGGGTTTCGACTGGCAGGGTGACCTGCTGGCGCTGGGGATCGGCAACGGTCGCCAGGCCGGGGGTGGGCAAGTGCTGTGCC
>MTET01005180.1_pt2 | contig 12030 bp, 3 predicted proteins | sample 1042671 | NCBI WGS metagenome assembly MTET01 (sample SAMN06185814, study PRJNA358809) | soil metagenome | isolation source: garden soil control | place: India | collected 2015-05-23
ATATATTTTTCTCATTTAAATCATTAACTTGTAGTTTTTTACAATATCTTATTCTCAATATTTTTATGTTGTATGTATGTTATTTATATTATTTATTTCCTTAAAAATCAATAACTTGATTCTTATTTTTTTCTTGAGAATTATTATTGATTAAACAAATGATCTTCATTCAAAATTTACATAAAGAGACTTTTATTAGGCGTTTTTATATACAATATTCAGGATGAATCCCTCTAAGATAATAAAAATGCGGACTTTAAAACCTCTCTCTATCATTTATAACCAAAAGTCGGGTTTTCATGCGTCAAAACATGAAGATATGTATGAACAGTTAATGACCGTGTTCACCGAATTTGGTTTTGAAATACAAGTTTTTGAATTAGCGGAAGATGTTTCTTTTGATGATTTGATGAGTCAAGTGATTCATCGGCATAGCCAAAATGCAAACTTAGGTGTTGTTGTTGCAGCGGGTGGGGATGGAACATTAAATGCGGTAGCATCAAAACTTAGACATACTCATATCCCTATGGGAATTTTACCTTTGGGAACTTTTAATTATGTCGCTAAAGTTTTAGATATTCCCTTAGATTTGTTAGAAGCTGCTGAAGTCATCGCTACAGGTACACCACGCTCTGTACATATTGCGACAATTAATGACCATGTTTATTTAAATAATGCGAGTCTAGGACTTTATCCATTATTTATAAAGAAACGTGAGCTTTATAATAAATATTTAGGACGCTTACCTTTACATGCCTATACCTCAGCTCTGGATGTTTTATTAAGAGAAAATAAATCCATGAAACTTTCCGTCACAGTTGATGGGAAGAAATATCCAGTCAAAACCCCTCTAATTTTCTTTGGTAATAACCAGTTGCAGTTGTGTGATATGAAACTAAGAATTGCCGAATGTGCTGCACAAGGTCGGGTCGCTGGAGTGGTCATTACGAAAAGTGATAGGCTTAGTTTATTAAACATGTTGTGGCAGTGGATTCAAGGTAAAGTAGAAGAGACACAAGATGTTTATAGTTTTTGTGCAGATCATGTGGTCGTAGATTGTGCAAAAAGGTCAAAACTTACAGTAGCTTTAGATGGTGAAATATTAGAGATGAAAGCACCTTTAAATTTCTCTGTAGAAAAGAATGCTTTAAATATTATGGTGCCAAATGTTGTTACATCTGTCTGATCTGCATTTTGGAACAGAAGTTGAGGCATGTTTAGATGCAATCCGACTTTTTTGCACTCAACATAAACCTGAAGTCATTGTGGTGAGTGGTGATATTACTCAACGTGCCCGATATCAACAGTTTTATAAATGCCGTCAGTTTTTAGATAGCCTTAATATTCCTTATATTGTTGTTCCTGGTAATCACGATATTCCGTTGTACCATATCTGGAACCGTTTTTTTTCACCATTTACTCGCTACCAATATTTTTTTGGCCAGCTTGAACCAACTTTAGAAACTGAACATTTTTATATTGTTGGGGTGAATAGTATTCGCCGTCGTTATCATACTCGTGGACATATTTCGATTGAGCAAATTCAAACTACATATGAGCGATTACAGCAAGGGCCACCGAATAAAATCAAATTAGTTGTTTTCCATCAACCTTTTTATACTCCACCTGATGATGAACATGGTATTAAAGATTGTCCTGTATTAGGAAAAATGGCACTCGAAAAATGGAGTACAACGGGACTATTTGGAATGTTACACGGGCATTTACATAAAACTGCTGTATATGATTTAACGCAAATTTATCAGTTAAAGATAGATTATCCTATTTATGATATTCATGCAGGAACAGCAACTTCTAGTCGTTTGCATTATCATGTTCCAAATAGTTTTAATGTCATTTCAAATGAAGGAAAAATTAATCATTATTGGTTTAATTACGATTTAAAGATTTTTCAATTAATTTAATTTATAAAAACTATATAAGACATTTAACTTAAGAGTAGATTGATAAAATTTTATCCATTACAATGCCTAAGCTTTAAATTCTATATATGGGGAATAGGAAAACATTCTAAATGTTTTATCATTTTAAAAATAATATTAATGGATACATAAAAAAATTTTAACTATATAAAAAGCCGCGATTTAAAGTAGCTACAATAAGGGTTTAATGTTTTATGATAGTTAATAATATTTGATTAAATGAGTATCTATTTATCTTAATATTTTAGAATAACTTAATAATATTTAAAATTTCATGGTGGAAAAATGGTACAAGTATCATTAATGGCAAATAATGCTTCAAAAAATAATACAGTTGATATTAATGTAGGCCAGACAAAAAATATTGTAGTAAATCCTAAAGAAGTCGCAAAAATCGATATAAATCCAGAAAAAATTTCTTCAATAACAAGAGAAGGAAATAGTGCAATTGTTCATCTAAAAGATGGAACTGAAATTGTTTTAGAAAACTATTTTATTAGCGAAAACCCGCAAATTCTTTTAAATGAAGGGCAGAGTTATTGGGCTGCTAATCTGGGAGAAGATGCTAGCGGACAGACCACTGTTAATTATTTAGAATTAAAAGATACGCCAAAGCTTATTGATAGTTCATCTTCTGTACCCCTCTGGTCGTGGGTAGTCAGCGCTTTAGCAGGAGCAGGAACAATTGCTTTATTGTCTCGGAACGATTCTAAAGATACGACGCCTCCTGAGCCAGGTACTTTGAATTTCAATAATTTTTTAGATTCTGGGGGGGCGACAACCGACCAGATTACTCAAGATAAAAACTTTAATTTAAAGCTTGAAGGACAGGAAAGTGGAAGCCGAGTAACATATTTGGTCTCTACCGATGAAGGAAAAACTTGGCAAGAGACAACGGTCGCTCAAAAAGATTTAACCGATGGTGTTTATCTCTACAAAGCTGTAGTAACGGACCGAGCGGGAAATGCATCGGAAACTGCTATACAAAAAGTCGTTGTCGATACAACAGCACCGCAAGCAGGTGAACTGATTTTATCCGATTTGACTGATACAGGTGTTTCAGCAACCGATCAAATTACGCAAGATAAAAACTTCAATTTAAAGCTTGAAGGACAGGAAAGTGGCAGCCGAGTAACGTATTTAGTTTCTATCGATGATGGAAAAACTTGGCAGGAAACAACAGTTGCTCAAAAAGATTTGGCTGATGGTATTTATCAATTTAAAGCTGTAATAACCGACGTTGCGGGAAATACATCAGAAACCGCTATACAAAAAGTTGTTGTCGATACAACAGCACCGCAAGCAGGCGAACTGACTTTATCTGCTTTGGCTGATACGGGCATTTCGGCAACCGATCAGATTACGCAAGATAAAACTTTTGATTTAAAGATTAGCGGACAAGAAGTAAATAGCCAAATTACTTACCGGATATCGAAAGATGATGGAAAGACGTGGCAGGAAACAACAGTAGCTCAAAAAGATTTAACCGATGGTATTTATCAATTTAAAGCTATACTTACAGATGTTGCGGGAAATAAATCAGAAACCGCTATACAAAAAGTCGTTGTGGATACAACAGCGTCGCAAGCAGGTGAATTAACTTTAGCTGCTTTGACTGATACAGGTGTTTCAGCAACAGATCAAATTACGCAAGATAATAATTTTACTTTGAAGCTAGCTCAACCGATTGTAATCGGAGAGCAAGCTGCTTTATTAGACCACTATGAAGTCTCTACCGATGAAGGAAAAACTTGGCAGGAGACAACAGCTGATCAAAAAGATTTAGCTAATGGAAGTTACCTCTATAAAGCTGTAGTGACAGACCTCGCAGGCAACACATCAGAAACTGGTGTGGAAAAGGTAATTGTAGATAATTCTTTAAATATTGAATCAACTACAGTAACTGTAAAGTCGATTACTGAAGACAATACAATAAGCCTAGCTGAAAAAGATCAAGTTATTTCTATAAGACTGGACGTAGATAATCTACCAACAGATTTAAATAGCTCACTGACATCAGTAAATACGACTTTAAACGATGTTGTTTATAACTTTTATTTTGATGAAGTCACCCAAGAGTGGGTTACTGAAATTCCAGCAGAGTTTTTGTGGTCAGAAGAATCGCAAACCAATATATCAATTGATATTAGTCTTACTGATCAAGCTGGCAATACAGCCATTATTAAACAGACCCAAAATTATAATGTAGATCATACACCGAATTCGCCAACTCTAGATTCGCTAACTTTCAACAATATAGATGGAGCTATCATTTCAGGTAGTGCATATAAAGGAAGTAAAGTTGATATCTACAATAAAAATGGTGATTGGCTTGCAAGTACCATAACTAATGACGAAGGTAAATTTACTTTACAAGACCTTTCTATTAGTACTAATCAAGAAGTTTATGCGGTCGCTACTTATAATGGCTACATCAGTGAAAATTCGTCAATTGGTCTAGTTACTGAAGTTCCTGCTATTCGTATTACAAGAATTAGTCCAGAAGGTGTGATCACTGGTTATGCGACTGAAGGTAGTCATTTTATTGTAAAAGATCAGAATGGAAATATTCTGCAAGAGTTTAACTCCATTGCATTTGAGGGTTCAGGTATTACGCCTTTTAGTGTAATGGCATTAGGTGAAGTCAGACCATTTACTTTGTCTCTCGACCAACCTTTGGATGAAGGCACACAAATTATTATTTCTACAGATAAAGATAATATTTCAGGCCATCCACAATATATTACGGCAGACTATACTTCTGCAGTATTTTTAGAAACTCCACAGTTTGATATCAGTGGTGAAACTTTATCAGTACATGTTAATGAGCCGAACAGCTTTATTCGTGCATTTTCTAGAGAGGGCAATTTAATTGCTACAGGTTTTACCGATGAACAAGGATTTGCAAGTTTACAGGTGTTCCAATTTTTAAAAGAAGGTGAGTCGGTTTCCGTACAAGTAGTAGATAAAAATCAAAATACAAGTGAAACTCTAATTGAAGTTCCAAACTTTGCTTATATTCCACATGTTGAACGTATTACACAAGAAGGCTTAATTTCTGGGTTTGCTGAAGATAATAGTACAGTAATCGTGCGTGATGCTGACGGTAATGAATTAGGAAAGGTTACATTAGGTGATGACAATAGTTGGAATGAATTTAGTCATTTTAGCTTGAGTGTAAACCGACCTTTAATTGATGGAGAGCAAATTTCCGTTCAAATTATTGATAATAAAGGGTTGATGAGTCCTGAGCAGAATATCATTGTAGATCTGACTCCTCCACCTGCTCCAACAGATTTAAATTTCAATGATGCTGGTGATTTAGTTTATGGCCATGCAGAACCTTTCTCTGAAATTTTAGTTAAAGATGGGCAAGGAAACATTCTTAATAAATGGTTCTGGAATAACTGGACTGATGAGAGTGGAAGTTTTTCGATAGAACTAGGTATGTTTTTAACTAATGCTGAGACGGTTTATGTCACGGCTACCGATGTGAATGGAAATGTAAGTTTAGCAGCGCAGATACAGGCGCCTAATTATGCTTTTGCCCCCCATGTAGATAGCTTTACTTCGGACGGAGTGATAAGTGGACAAGCTGAAAATAATAGTACTCTTATTGTTAAAGATGCCAAAGGTGAAGTCGTAGCTGAAATTAAAGTCGGTGAAGATAACGGTTGGAATGGATCAAGTTATTTTAAACTCCAGCTTGACCGCCCTCTTGTTAATGGCGAGCAGTTTTTCTTATCAATTAAGGATGCTCGTGGGCAAGTAAGCACCGATACTGTAATTACCGCTGATACGGTTGCTCCTACATCAGCCAGCAATTTGGTTTTCTCAGAAGATGGTTCATATCTTACGGGTGTAGCAGAACTGAATACTACGATTCAGGTTTTTGATCATAATGGTCAGCTAGTGAATATATGGAATAACACCATTAACTCTGACGGTACATTTACTATTTACTTAGGTAGCAATAATTTACATGGAGAGGCATTCACGGTCACAGTTAAAGACCAAGCCGGAAATGTGAGTGAAGCTGTTTCAATAAATGCTCCACTTGATGATATTGCACCAGATCCAATTAAAAATATTTTACTTGATGCACACGGTCAAAACTTTACAGCGCAAGCAGAAGCAAATAGTCAGATCGAAGTTTTTGATTCATTAGGTAATCAGACGGGTTGGGGCTCTACAGATAGTGCTGGTAATGCTTCTGGTTCTTTCAATCAAACTTATTTACACGGTGAGGAACTCACTTTTGTTGTTATAGATCGAGCAGGTAACCGCAGTATCGAATTTAAGCAAAATGCTTTAATTGATACCATTGCACCAAATCCGATTGAAAATATCATCTTCAACGAAGATGGCCAAAGTTTTACAGCTCAGGCAGAAGCTGGAAGCTCTATTGAAATATTAGATCAGGCTGGAAATAAGATTACTACTAGTTATACCGATAGCTTAGGTAATGTATTTGGTTATTTCCCGCAAGTTTACTTACACGGTGAGGAACTTACTTTTGTCGTAATCGATCGAGCAGGTAACCGTAGTGCAGAGGTCACGCAGAGTGCTTTGAATGATGATGTCGCACCAAATCCGATTGAAAATATTGTATTAGATCTCAATGGTCAGAACTTTACAGCTCAGGCAGAAGCAAATAGCCAAATTGAAATCAAAAATAATAACGGTGACGTCGTAGGTTATGGATCAGCAGATAGCGCAGGTAATGTTTCAGGATATTTGTATCAAGTGCATTTACATGGCGAAGAGCTTACTTTTGTTGTCGTTGACCGAGCGGGTAACCGTAGTACAGAAGTTAAGCAGAATGCTTTGATTGATGAGATTGCACCAAATCCAATTGAAAATATTGTATTCGACTCAAACGGACAGAACTTTACGGCGCAAGCAGAAGCAAACACTCAAATTGAAGTCAAAAATGCAGCGGGTGAGGTCATCGGTTCAGGTTATGTAGATGGCGCTGGTAATGTGTCAGGTTATTTATATCAAGTCTATTTACATGGAGAAGAACTTACTTTTGTTGTCGTTGACCGAGCGGGTAACCGTAGTGCAGAGATCAAGCAAAACGCTTTAACTGATGATATTGCACCAAATTCAATTGAAAATATTGTACTTGATGCGAACGGACAGAACTTTACAGCTCAGGCAGAAGCAAACACTCAAATTGAAGTCAAAAATGCTGCTGGTGAGGTCATAGGATCTGGTTCAACCGATAGCATGGGAAATGTTTCAGGTTACTTATATCAAGTCTATTTACATGGAGAGGAACTCACTTTTGTTGTAGTTGACAAAGCGGGGAACCGCAGTACAGAGGTCAAGCAGAATGCCTTGATTGATGATATTGCTCCGAACGCGATTGAAAACATTATCTTTAATGAAAATGGTCAAAACTTTACAGCGCAAGCAGAAGCAAATAGCAAAGTTGAAGTTAAAAATGCTGTGGGTGAGCTTGTAGGTTCAGGTTATGTAGATAGTGCTGGTAATGTCTCAGGTTACTTGAATCAAATTTACTTAAAAGGTGAGGAACTCACTTTTGTTGTAATTGATCAAGCCGGTAATCGCAGCGTCGAAGTAAAACAAACAGCCTTTCTCGATAATACGGCACCAGAAAATGCGACTAATTTAGTATTTAGTGAAGATGGTTCATATCTAACTGGTATGGCTGAGCCAAATGCTACGATTCAAATATTTGATCAGAATGGTCAATTGGTAAATCAGTGGAATAATAATGTTAATTGGGATGGAACATTTAACATCTCTTTATACAGTAACTACTTGCATGGCGAAGAGTTTAAGGTAGTTGTAGTAGATCAGGCTGGTAATATGAGTGGTGGGGTTACTGTAAAAGCACCGCTTGATGATATTGCTCCCGCGGCTGCAAGTAATCTTACATTCAATGAAGATGGTTCGTCCCTTTCTGGTGTGGCTGAGCCGAATACCTTCATCCAGATTTTTGATCAAAATGGTCAGCAGATGAATACGTGGGATTATAGTGTAAACGCTGATGGAACATTCACTATTTCTTTCGGTACTTACAATTTACATGGTGAAGAGTTCACAGTTATTGTTAAAGATCGAGCTGGAAATGTGAGTGAAGCTGTTTCAGTTAAAGCTCCATTTGATGATATTGCGCCAAATCCGATTAAAAATATTGTACTTGATACGAACGGTCAAAACTTTACAGCACAAGCGGAAGCAAATAGTCGGATAGAAATCACAAATGCTGCTGGTGAATCTATAGGATATGGTTATGCAGATAGCACTGGTAATGTGACAGGTTACTTCTATCAAGTGTATTTACATGGAGAAGAATTAACGTTCGTTGTTATAGACCGAGTAGGTAACCGCAGTGTCGAACTTAAGTTAAATGCTTTGGTGGATACCATTACGCCAGATCCGATTGAAAACATCATCTTTGACGAAAATGGGCAAAATTTTACGGCACAAGCAGAAGCCAATAGTTTTATTGGTGTCAAAAATGCTGCGGGTGAGTTTGTCGGTTATGGTTATGTCGATAGCACTGGTAATGTGACAGGCTATTTCAATCAGGTTTATTTAAAAGGTGAGGAACTCACTTTTATCGTTATAGATAAAGCAGGTAATCAAAGTGTTGAGTTTAAGCAAAATGCTTTGATTGATGATATTGCACCAAATCCGATTGAAAACATCATCTTAAATGAAAATGGTCAAAACTTTACAGCTCAAGCGGAAGCAGGTAGTCGAATCGAAGTTAAAAATGCTGTTGGTGAGGTTGTAGGATCTGGTTCAACCGATAGCATGGGTAATGTTTCTGGTTACTTCTATCAGGTCTATTTACATGGCGAAGAGCTCACTTTTGTTGTCGTTGACCGAGCGGGGAACCGTAGTACAGAGGTCAAGCAGAATGCTTTGATTGATGATATCGCACCAAATCCGATTGAAAATATTGTATTAGATCTCAATGGTCAAAACTTTACGGCGCAAGCAGAAGTAAATACTCGGATTGAAGTCAAAAATGCTGCGGGTGAGGTGATAGGTTCTGGTTATGTAGATGGTGCTGGTAATGTGTCAGGTTATTTTAATCAAGTCTATTTACATGGAGAGGAATTAACTTTCATCGTTGTAGATATAGCAGGTAACCGAAGTATTGAGGTTAAACATAATGCTTTAATTGATGATGTTGCACCATCAGCTGCTTCAAATATTACATTAACCTCTGACGGATTGCTTTTTGGTGAGGCTGAGCCAAATGCAACGATTGAAATTATTGATCAATATGGTGCAGTTATCGCAACAACTTATGTTTGGTACGATGGCACATTTAATCAATGGATTAATCTGAGTCAATACCAGACACAAAATTTGAGTATTGTTGTCAAAGATATTGCTGGCAACCGAAGCGAAGTTGCTCATCAGTTAGTACCTGTATTTACGAACTCACCAATTACTGCAACAGAGCTAAAACTGGATGTAGATGGTCATATTCTAACAGGAAAGGCAACAGCAGGAATGTCGATTGTTGTTACATCTACTGATGGTCAGATCATTAATGGAGGGTGGAATAATGTTGTGAATGAAGATGGTAGTTTTGCTATTCAGTTAATTGATTACTATCTACAGGGACAGACATTACAAGTTCGAGTTTATGACCAGAATACGAATCAATATAGCCTAATCTCTGAAATTATTGCGCCTTTAGACAATATTGCTCCAATAATTAATGATGTGGTGATTAGTAATGACGGTTATGGTATTACGGGACAAGCTGATCCGAAAGTAACCATTAAAGTAATGGATGTGGATGGAGATTTTAGAGCAGAATTTCAATCGGATGAAGCTGGATATTTCAATGCTAGTATTTATCCACCATTATTACGTGGAGAGCAGTTATTTATAACGGCAATAGATTTAGCTAAAAATATAAGTACCCCACTTAATATTACTTTTAATCCAGACACTAATGCACCACCAACAGCAGATCAGGTCGTTGTATCTGAAAATGGTTTCTTCATTGAGGGAACTGCTACACCAAATAGTGAGGTGCGTATTTTTGATGTGTATAGTAATTATATTGGTGGTGGTTCTGTAGATGAAACAGGGCATTTTAATATCCAGTTATACTCACCTCAGGCGAATGGGCAAACTTTACGCATTGTTGTGGAGCAAAATGGCTATCAAAGCGCTTACACCGAAATTAAGGCACCTATAGACACTGTCGCACCAAATGCAGCAACTCAGCTTGTCTTAGAAGATGGAAATGTACTTTCAGGACAAGCGGAAGCATATTCAACAGTTAATATTTTTGATGCTAATAATAATTTAGTTGGTCAAACTACTGTCAGAAATGATGGAAGTTTCACAACATACTTATGGTCACAATATTGGCATGGTGAAACATTGACGGTAAAAGTAGTTGATGCCAATCAAAATGTGAGTGTAGGTACAACGATTATTGCTACAAATGATACAACAGCACCGAAAGTGGTCACCCAGCTTGCCATAAATGGATGGGGAGAGCTCACGGGACACGCAGAAAGTAAGGCTACTCTTGAAATTACATATTATTTTGCTGATCAAGAACCTTCCGTAACGAGTACTACGGTCATGGCAGATGGAACTTTCTCTACTTATGTGTATGGGACTGCAATGTCATTTGACCTTACCATTATTGATCGTGCAGGAAATCGTAGTGAAACTATCAGCAAAGCGATTAATGATTTACCTACAATCACTGTCGATCAATTTAAAGGTGATGCTACGGATAATACGTATATAGTTGATCATATAAGTGATTTTGTTGAAGAATATACTGTTGAGCCGTATGCAACATATAAAGATGTTTGGATTGATAATAGCTATATGTATCCAGAATGGATTAATGAAGGGCATTATGAACAGATATGGCTTGTTGATGGATATTATGAACAACAATTAATAACAGATGTATATTATGAAAAGCAGTGGATCATAAGTGGTTATTCGACTATACAAAAAATATATATAAATCAAGATAATATAACTTATATAGATAATGGTACGGCAGAGAGCGACTATAGTCGATATGTAGAACAACATTATGATGCTGTAAATGAACAATGGCAAGAAGGCTACGAACTGACCTATATACGTTCAGAAGAAGGCTGGGTTGATACTAGTCATTTTGAAGATATCTATTTTGATACAAGTCATTATGAAGATGTTTGGGTGGATGCTAGCCGTTATGAAGATGTTTGGGTAGATACTAGCCACTATGAAGATGTTTGGGTAGAAAGTGGCTATTGGGAGAACCAGCTTATCGAATCAGGCTACCGAGATGTCGATTTTGGTGGACACGATAAAATAGTTAGCTCTGTGAGTTATAGTCTGGTTGGATATTCTGATTGGTCGACAGGTCTAGAAAGTGGTCGTTATGTTGAAGACTTGGAGTTGGTTGGTTCTGCTCATCTAAATGCAACAGGCAATGCTTTAGATAATCTTTTAACAGGTAACTCTGGTAATAACGTTTTGAATGGGCGTGAAGGTAACGATACCTATATGACTAATGAAGGTACTGATTCCATACTGTTCCAATTGCTAAATAGCCAAGATGCGACTGGTGGGAATGGACATGATACGGTGTTAGATTTTACTTTAGGTGATGTAAGAACTGATACTCAAGCAGACAAAATCGATTTAAGTGAACTATTAATTGACTATTCTGAAGACGTGAGCACATTAGCGAAATTTATTACTGTAGAGCAAGATGCTGGAAACACGACTATTAGTCTTGACCGAGATGGTGAAGGTACAATGTTTAGTAGTGTTTCATTGATAACTTTAAATCAGGTAAATACAACATTAGATGAATTGTTAAATAACCAGCAACTCTTTGTTTAACATTAATATTTATCTTTATAAAAGAGGCTATGAAAATAGCCTCTTTTATTTTGTGCTTTAAATTTAATAAAAACTCTTCACAACTTGTTAAAAAATGACCAAAAAAGATAAGTTTTTTTTCATTTTCCCCTTGAAGCCTTTTTTTTCATCCCCACAAAAGTGACATCTAAATATTTTGTTATTGCTCTGGATTAAAGCAATAACGATTAATCAAAAA
>MTET01005022.1_pt1 | contig 12024 bp, 10 predicted proteins | sample 1042671 | NCBI WGS metagenome assembly MTET01 (sample SAMN06185814, study PRJNA358809) | soil metagenome | isolation source: garden soil control | place: India | collected 2015-05-23
GGGTGGCCGGCGAGCTGGTCGGCGGCAGCGACATCCTCACCGAGATGTACGAGAAGGGCGAGCTGCAGACCCTGATCAAGGATGCCGTGAGCAAGGCCGGCGCCTGATCGCTGCGCTTGCAAACGAAAGAACCCGCCTCGGCGGGTTCTTTGCTTTTGGGCTCCGGCTGGGCTGTGGCTACTTCTTCAGCCACTGCCCGTTCAACTGGATGAACTGCCCCTGGGGCGTGCGGTCGATGGCCTTCTTGCCGGCGATGGCTTCCACATCGGAGAGGGCGATGCCGTTGTCTTTGGCCACCTTCTGGTACTCGGCGCGGCGCGCCTGGTTGATCAGGCGGGCGATCTCCTCGGCCTGGCCGTCCGGCTTGACCACGCCGAGGTAGCCGTTGGGCTGCTCGCCCAGCTGGCCGCTGGCCTTGGCGGCGCCGAGGGCGCTCATGGCCTGGTTGAGGTTCAGCGCATAGGCCGGCAGGCTCAGGCAGAGCGCCAGCAGCAGGGTCGAAATATGGCGAATCATCGGGCTTCTCCTTAGAACAGGCCGCTGTCTTCGTTGAAAACGTTGTCCAGGGCCTTGTCCACCTTGATGTAGATCTCGTGTTCGACCTTGACGTTGAGGTTGATATTGATCGGCTCGTTGGGCATGGCCAGTTGTACCGTCGGGGTACAGGCCAGGCACAGCAGGCCCAGGCTCAGGACTGCGAGGAAGCGGCACAGGCGCATGGCGCTACTCCTTGGTTTCTTGGGGGACACGCTGGCGCATCCGTTGCTGGATCCGTTGCTGGATGATCTCGCTCACCTTGGCGGTCAGTTGCAGGCTGGCCAGCAGGGTGGGGATGTCCTCTTCCAGGTTGATGTTGAAGTGGATCGGCCGGCCCTGCTCGATGGCCGGGTTGCGTCCCTGCAGGCGCATGCCCAGCCTGAGTGTGCCGGACTGATCATAGTCGAGGCTACTGCCTAGCAGGTCGTAGTGGAAGTCTTCCAGGGCGTCGGTGACCAGTTTCATCCCCGGGTTGGCCTGGCCCATGGCGCGGATGCGCGGTGAGTGAAAGCGCAGGCGGCCGCCGGGTGCGCGCGCCTCGATCAGACCCTGCTCGACGCTGGGGCCGCCGTCGCCCAGGCGCAGGGGGATCAGGCCGTCGAGCAGGCCGCTGCCTTCCAGGCCCTCGGCCGGGTAGACGCGAAACAGCTGCTGCAGGTCCAGGCCGCTCAGGCGCAGCGGCAGCACCTGGCTGGGGCTGTCCAGCCGCCATTGGTGCGGCGCCAGGCTCAGGCTGCCGCCGAGTATGCCGAGCTCGGCGCGCTGCTGGCTCAGCACGCCGGCCAGCGGTCGGGCCAGCGTCGCCTGGTAGCGGGCCTGCAGCTGCAGGGGACCGAGGGCGATGCCGGGATCGATCTGTCGCGCGCTCAACTGCGGCAGGTGCAGGTCCAGGTGCTCGCCCTCGAGCGTCAGGCGCAGCTCGCCGTCGAGGCCGGCGAAGCTGCTGCGGTCGTAGATGCCGCTCAGCCCCCGGGCGTTGAGGCTCAGCTGCGCCTGCAGCGGCTGACCCGGCGGCAGGCGCAGCTGCGCCTCACCCTGCAGGCGGCCGTTGTCCAGCGACAACAGCGGCGGCCAGTCGGCGAGGAGCTGCGGCAGCGGGTTGCCGGCGCGCAGGAACAGTTCTTCGAGCGTCGCCGCGGTGCGCAGCTCGCCCGCGGCGTCACGCTCCAATTGCAGGGCCAGGCCCAACCCGGCGTCGCCCAGCAGGCTGCCGGCGAGGTGCTGGCGCTCGCCCGTGGCCTGCAGCTGGCCCTGCCATTGCCAGCCTTGCGCCTGCAACCAGGGGTGCTGCAGGCGTTGCGTGCGCAGCGTCAGCGGGCCTTCGAGCTGCGGCGTCTGGGGCGTGCCGTGCAGGCGCAGGGTGCCCAGCTCGGCGCCCAGCTGCTGCAGTTCGAGCTCGCCGCTGCGCAGGCGCCGGAGCGCGATTCGCGAGCCTTCGCCAAGGGTGAAGTCCAGGCGCTGGGCATCGGCCAGGCCGCTTAGCCGCAACCGCAGCTGCAGGTCGTCGAGCCGGTTGCCGGCCAGGCGGGCCTGGGTGGCGTCGGCATCGAGGCGCAGGTGCGCCAGGGTCAGCGCCCAGTCCTTCTGCAGCTGCAGCTCGATATCGGCCTCGCCCTGCAGGCGCAGCGGTCCCTGGCCCTGCAGTTGCGCGTGCAGGGCCAGGCCGTCGGACGTGCTGGTGGGCGTCGCGCGCGGGGCGATCTGCAGGCGCAGCTGCTGCGGGCGCAGTCCGTCGGGCAGCGCCGTCAGCCAGGGCGCTCCCTGGGGATCGAGCAGCAGGTCGGCGTGCAGTTCGCGGGCCTGCCAGCGGCCGGCGGCGTTATGCAGATCCACCGCCAGCTCGCCGCTGACCAGGCCCAGCGCAGGCAGCGGCCAGGGGTGTTGCAGCAGGGCATCGAGACGCAGCCAGCCCGGCGCGGCGAGCAGGTCGTCCAGTTGCCAGGGGCCGGGCGCCAGTTGCACCTGCCACTGCGCGGCGAGGCGCGCCTGCTGCGGGGTGGCCGGCAGCGCTGTGGGCATGCTCAGCAGCCACTGGCTCAGCCAGTCGCCGAACCAGGCCACCTCGCCCAGTTGCGGCATGCTCAGCCGGCCGCTCCAGCGCGTGGCGTCGGCCTGCCACTGCAGCTGACTGTGCAGTTGCAGCTGGGCCTGGTCGTCCAGCCGCAGCTCGGCCTGCAGCTGCAGCGGGACGTCGCGCGCCGGCATCTGCAGCTCGGCCTGCAGTTCGGCGCGGTGCGCGTCGTGCAGCAGCTGGCTATGCAGCTGCAGGCCGGCGCTGCGTACCTGCACGCTGGCATCGCCGCGCAGCGTGCAGCGGCCGCTGGCGCAGGGCAGTTGCGCTTGCACCGCCTGCAGTTCGAGGCGTCGCGGCAGCCAGGGCAGGGCGGCGTCGAGTCGCGCGAGCAGGGCCTGCAGGTCGCCGGTCGGCGCTGCGGTTGCGTCCGCCGGGCCCGGCTGCCACTCCAGTTGCAGATCCTGCAGGCGCAGGCGGTAGCGCGGCGCCTCGCTGGCCAGCCAGTCCAGCTGCAACTGGCCGGCGTGCAGTTGCAGGCCGGCGGCGGCGCCGCCCTGCTGCAGGCTGAAGCCGTCCAGGCGCAGGCCGCGCGGCGACAGGCTCAGTGCCTGCCAGTCGAGGGTGATGCCCTGTTCGCTCAGCAGGCGCTGGACGCGGTAGCCGGCGTAGCTGCCAAGAATCAGCAGCACGCCCAGTACGCCGGCGCAGGTGCCCAGCCAGAAGCGCCGGCGGCCCATGCTCTCTCCTTGCTCGGTGTCTGCCGGGACGGTACCCCAATGCCCGGGCGAGTGCCAAGCCGTTGTAGGTGTTGCTGTGCATTTGCAGCTTTTACTATTACTATTGATACAAACACACGGAGGAATGCGCGATGAGTGCAGTGACTCGCAGCCTGCCCGACGCCGATGCGGTGCTGGCCAAGGCCCTGCTCAATACCCGTGAACAGCTGGGGCTGACCCAGCAGGAGCTGGCCGATATCGTCGGCGTGCACCGCAGTGCGGTCAGCCGCTGGAACGAGCAGGGCGGCCTGCGTCCGCAGAGCAAGACCGGCGAGCTGGCGCTGCTGTTGATCCGCGTCTACCGCGCGCTGTTCGCCCTGTTCGGCGGCAATCAGCAGGACATGCGCCACTTTCTGCGCACCGAGAACCGCCACCTGGCCGGCGTGCCGCTGCAGCAGATGAGCCAGGTGCAGGGCCTGGTGCGGGTGGTGGAGTACTTGGACGCCATCCGCGGCAAGGTCTGAGAACCTTTTCACGACCTGCTGCGCGTCGGTTAAACGGTGTTGAAAACGGTCTCGACAAGCCGCTTGCGGCTAACGCGCTTCAGCGCGGCCCGAAGGGCGAGTGCAACGAGTAATGCTCATTTACATGCGTAAACTCCGCTTGATTCGCTGCGCTCACCCTGCGGGTCAGCCTTCGGCTGTTACTCCGCTACGCTACGTTTCTCGGCCGTTTTCGCCACCGTTTACCTCTAGCTCGCAAGCTCGTAAACAGGTTCTAGGCACGACATAAACCAGGGAGGGCGATGGCATGGATATCTGGCACAGCTGCGACGGCGCTCGGCAGATCCGTCCGTTGCGCGGCAAGCTGCTGCGCATGGTGGAGAGCCAGGTGCAGGTGGCGACCCTGCAGCTGGTGGACAACCTGGCCGAGCAGGCGCTGCTCGAAGAACTGCTGGAAAGCAGCAAGCCGCCGCTGCCGAGTGCGGCCGAGCCGCTGCATTACCTGCTGAAGACGCCGTTTCGCTACCCGCCGCTGCGCTGGGGCTCGCGTTTTGGCGGCGTGCACGAGCCGAGTCTGTTCTATGCCGCGCAGCGTCTGGAGACGGCCATGGCCGAGGCCGCCTACTACCGCTTCGTGCTGTGGCACGGCATGGCCAGCCCGCCGCCCAGCGGGCGCATCCTCTCCGAGCATTCCACCTTCGAGGCGCGTTACCGGGTCGAGCGCGGCATCCAGCTGCAGCGCCCGCCGTTCAGCGAGCATCAGCGCCTGCTCGCTCATCCCAGCGACTACCGGGCGACCCAGCAGCTGGGCGCGGTGATGCGCGCGGCCGGGGTACAGGCCTTCGAGTACCGTTCGGCGCGTTGCCCGGACGGTGGCAGCAATGTCGCGCTCTATGCGCCGCAGGCCTTCGCCGAGACGCGTCCGCGCAACCTGACGCCCTGGCTGTGCGAAACCACCGCTGCGTACGTGGCGTTCAAGCATGCCCAGGCCCCGGACCAGCCGCGACTGTTTCGCTGGGAGCAGTTCTTGGTGCAGGGACGGCTGCCGCAACCGGCCTGAAACCCTGCGCCAAGCGCCTGGCGATGCCCCGAAACAGAGCGTTGCGCGGTTATGCCGCAGCGAGTTGTGCACATTGATGAAGCAGCCTGTCACGTCACTGTCAGAATCGCCGGTAACCGCTTGATTTTCCGCGCTTGATTTTTAAGTCAATGAAAAATATGCAATTTTTTCGTTGGTGAAAAAATCGACAGTTTGTCTGCGAGGCCCATGGCATCGGGCCTGAGGCGCCTTTCGCCCAAGTTGTGCACGGAGTTATCCACAGCTTCTGTGGATTGTCCCAAGCGCTTGCTCTAGAACGCCGCTCGGCGTTTTTGCCAAGGCTTTACCTTGGCGAAAAAAGGAGTAGAGTGGCGCGCCCTTGCCCCAGCCCCCCAGTCTTATGTCCCGCGCTTTATCCGCCACGTCCCTCGATACGGTTCCCGTCAGTTCGCGCCTGCCCATGCGCGTCGCCCTCTGGCTACTCGACAGTCCGCGCCTGGGCCATGCCCACAGCGTCAAGCGTTTGGCCGGCAACCTGCTCAAGCAGCCGGCGCGCAAGGGTTGCGTGCAGGCGCAAAGCCGCCTGGGCCAGTTGCTCTGCCGCGACTGCGGCAACCCGCGCGACCGCCGAATCGGCTTCGAACTGCTGCGCCAGGCCGCCCGCGCCGGCGACCGCCGCGCCCAGCTGGAGCTCGGGCGGCTGTGCAGCCAGCCGGGTGCCGGCGAGCCGCAGCAGGCCCGTCACTGGCTGGAGCAGGCCGCGGCCCAGGGTTCCCACGAGGCCAAGCGCCTGCTCGCACGCCTGCCGCGCTGACCCTGGTTGCACCGCTGGTTATACTGCCCGGCGGTTCCACAGGGAGTGTCTATGTCTTTCGATCCGTTATCCCTCGCGCTCGGGTTCGCCGCTGCGCTGCTGCCCCTGCTGGCCGGGCTGTGGGCCTGGCAGCGGCGTCTGGCGCGCGCCGAGCGCGAGCAGGCGCTGCTGCAGGAGCGTCTGGAGCATACCCAGCTGACCCAGGCCGGGCTGACCGCTCAGCTCGACGACTGCCGCGCCGAGCTGGCCGAGGTCAGCGAGATCAAGGTCGAGCAGCAGAGCGAGCTGGCCGGCCTGCGCCGCGAGAACGAATTGCTCCAGCAGGAGCGACAGATCGCCCGCGAGGCGGCGCAGAGCTGGAACCAGCAGCGTGAGCGCAACGAGGCCGAGCTGCGCCGGCTGACCGCCGAGTGCGCGGCGCTGAGCGCCGAGCTGCAGGAACAGCGGGACAACCAGCAGCAGCGCCTGGACGACCTGCAGGGCGCGCGCGACGAGTTGCGCGCACAGTTCGCCGAGCTGGCGACGAAGATCTTCGACGAGCGCGAGCAGCGCTTCGCCGAGAGCAGCCAGCAGCGCCTCGGCCAGTTGCTCGACCCGCTCAAGGAGCGCATCCAGGCGTTCGAGAAACGCGTCGACGAGAGCTACCAGCAGGAGGCGCGCGAGCGTTTTTCCCTGGGCAAGGAGCTGGAGCGCCTGCAGCAGCTCAACCAGCGCCTGGGCGACGAGGCGACCAACCTGACCCGCGCGCTCAAGGGCCAGAAGACCCAGGGCAACTGGGGCGAGCTGGTGCTGGAGCGGGTGCTGGAGCATGCCGGCCTGGAGAAGGGCCGCGAATACCAGACCCAGGTCAGCCTCAAGGGCGCCGGCGGCGAGCGCTTCCAGCCCGACGTGCTGATTCGCCTGCCGGGCGACAAGCAGGTGATAGTCGACGCCAAGGTCAGCCTTAGCGCCTATCAGCAATATGTCGCCGCCGACGACGAGGTGATCCGTCAGCAGGCGCTCAAGCAGCACCTGGTGTCGCTGCGCAGCCACCTCAAGGGCCTGTCCGGCAAGGACTATCAGCGCCTGGAAGGCCTGCACAGCCTGGATTTCGTCCTGCTCTTCGTGCCCATCGAGGCGGCCTTCGCCGCGGCGTTGCAGGCCGAGCCGAATCTGTTCCAGGAGGCCTTCGAGCAGCAGGTGGTGATCGTCAGCCCGACCACCCTGCTGGCCACCCTGCGCGTCATCGACAGCCTCTGGCGCCAGGAGCGCCAGGGCCAGAACGCCCGCGAGATCGCCGAGCGCGCCGGCCAGCTGTACGACAAGTTCGTCGCCTTTATCGCCGATCTGGACGAGATGGGCAGCCGCCTGCAGCAGCTGGACAAGGCCTACGCCGGCGCGCGCAACAAGCTGGTGGAGGGGCGCGGCAACCTGATCGGTCGCGCGGAGAACCTCAAGCTGCTCGGCGCCCGCGCCAGCAAGAGTCTGCCGACCGAGCTGCTGGAGCGCGCCGCCGACCTGCCGGCGCTGGACGAGCTGGGCGAGTAGCCGGCGGCGAGGCGATAGGTTACGGCCGCAGGGCGCGCCGCGGCCTTGCTTCTTCGCGCTGCGTCGGCCGCCAGCGGCCTATCTCGAGACGCCCTGAGCGCTCTCCAGCCGGCCGACATGTTCGCGCAGCCAGTTGGCCAGCGCGCTCGGCTCGGCCAGCAGCTGCCAGTGGCCGCCGCGCACCTCGCGGCGGGTCAGCAGCGGCGCCCAGTGCGCCAGGTCGTCGAACAGCTGCGGGCGGACGAAGCGGTCGCCCAGCGGCACTATCAGTTGCACCGGCACCCGGGTGCGGCGTGCGCGCGGGCACAGCAGGCTGCGGATGAAATTGGCGCGGTACAGCTGCACGCCGCGCATGCCGTCGCCGCGCTGGCTGCTGCTCGGCGGCAGGCCGCGCACCCCTTCGAGGCGGCGCAGCAGCCAGGGCCAGGCGCGATCCAGGCCCAGGCGCCAAGTCAGCTCCGGCAGCCACGGGGTATGGAAGAAGGCGATATACCAGGAGCTGAGCAGCTGCCTGAGCGCCTGCACCAGCGCCTGCGGGCGGCGCAGGCTGAGGCGCTCGCGCAGCCAGTGGCCGACGTGGTCCAGGCAGGGCCCGGAGATGCTGGTGTAGGAGGCCAGCAGCGGCTGGATGCGCGGCTCAGTGACCGCCTCCCAGCTCTGGATCGAGCCCCAGTCGTGGGCCACCAGATGCACCGGGCGCTGCGGGCTGACGGCGCGGATCACCGCTTCCAGGTCGTTCGCCAGCCGGTCCAGGCGGTAGTCGCGCAGGCGCCGCGGCACCTGCGAGGCGCCATGGCCTCGCACGTCGTAGGCGACGATGCGGTATTCGGCGGCCAGCTCGCGCACCAGCGGCAGCCAGATCTCGTGGTTGTCCGGGTAGCCGTGCACCAGCAGCAGGGTCGGGCCGTCGGCCCGGCCCCACGCATAGGTTTGCAGGCGCACGCCGTCGCCCTGGACCTCCAGGCGCTGCGCTGGCGGCTCGTGACGGGGCCGCGGCGCGTTCATGGGGCGAATCCGGCGGGGATGGAAGAGGCGGGCATGGCAGGCTCCGGCAAGTGACGGTTACATTGCTCGATGTCATCGTCATTGTTCAGCGCCGCTGCGCGCTTGCCTAGCCGATCCGGCGCCTGGCAGGTGGCCGCGTTACGGCGTTACCGAGCGCCTTGCAGCCGCTCTAGATCAGGGGTTATAGCGCCTGGCGCGACTTTTCCGCGGGAGCCGGGCAGGGCAAGTCCAGCCCTTGGTTGGGGGCGCCGGCGCGGTTGTTGGCGGGCGAAGCGCGCGGCTATGATCGCGCCATGACCCAAGCCTCCCTGTTCTTCCAGCGCCTGCTCGGCAGCGCCGCCCCCATGGCCACGGCGGCAGTCGCCGAATACACGGTCGACGAGCTGGCCCAGGCTGCGCAGACCACCGTGCGCAACGTGCGCGCCTATCAGGATCGCGGCCTGCTGCCGCCGCCCGAGCGGCGCGGGCGAGTCGGCATCTACAGCGGCGAGCACCTGGCGCGGCTGCAACTGATCGGCCAGTTGCTCGAGCGCGGCTACAGCATCGCCAGCATTCGCGAGCTGTTCGAGGCCTGGGCTCAGGGCCGCGACCTGGCCCACGTGCTGGGCCTGGAGCAGGCCATCCGCGGCCCGGGCGAGCCCGAGCAGCCCGGGCGCCTGGAGTTCGCCGAGCTGCAGGCGATCTTCGGCGCGGATCTGGATGACGTGGTGATCGACCGCGCCCAGGCCCTCGGCCTGCTGCAGTTCGCCGGCGATCACCTGGCGGTGCCCAGCCCGCGGCTGCTGGCCGCCGGGATCGAGTTGTACCGCGCCGGCATCCCGCTGCCGGCGCTGCTGGGCGAGCTGGAGTCGATTCGCGGCCACGTCGAGCAGGTCGCCACCGGCATCGTGCAGATGATCGTCGGCCACCTGGTCAACCCGCTGCTGCAGACCTCGCTGCCGCATGCCGACCAGCTGGAGCCGCTCAGCGCCCAGCTGCTGCAGCTGCGCCCGCTGGTCGAGCAGGTGGTGGAAGCGGAGCTGGCGCGCGGCCTGCCGGTGGCCGCCAACCGCGAGCTGAGCGAGCGGGTGCATCGCCTGTTGCAGGGGTTCTTGCAGCGCCCCTGAGCGGCGTCCGGTGCTCAGAACAGCAGCAGCGCCGCGCCGACCAGCAAGCCGCCGAGCATCACCGGCGCCGTGCGCAGCGCCAGCTGGCGGCCGCCGATCAGGGCGATCAGGCCGGCCTTGACCAGGCTGTTGCTCAGCGCGGCGAGGAAGATGCCGCGTACCGCCACCTGTTGGTCGAGGTCCAGCTGCGCGCTGCGCGCCAGCGACAGGGTGATGGCGTCGACGTCGGCCAGGCCGGAGACCAGCGCCACCAGATACACCCCGGCATCGCCCAGCCAGCGCCGCGCGCCTTCGACCAGAAACAGGATCAGCAGCAGCAGGGCGGCGAAGCGCAGCGCCGGGCCCAGCTCGAAGGGGTTCTTCAGCGGCGGCTCGCCGCTTTCGTCCGACTCGCGTCCGGCCAGGCGGTAGAACGCCAGGGCGCCGCCGCTGTAGACCAGCGCGGCGGCGGTCAGCGGCCAGAACAGCTGCGCCAGCAGCGCCGGATTGATCAGCCCGACCTCCAGCAGCACTCGCGGGAACATCAGCGCCGAGGTGGCCAGCAGGCCGCAGGCCAGCAGCGCCTGCAGGCGGCGTTCGCCGTGCAGGCGGGCGAGGGTGAGGGTCATCGCCGTGGACGAGACGATGCCGCCGAGCAGGGCGGTGATCAGCAGGCCGTGGCGGGTGCCGACCAGGCGGATCGCCACGTAGGCGGCGAAGCCGATGGCGGCGATCAGTACCACCATCCACCAGATCACGTAGGGGTTGAACGCCTGCCAGGGACCGTAGCCCTGGTTCGGCAGCGCCGGCAGCAGCACCAGGGAGATGAACAGCAGCTTCAGCGCGCCGAGCACTTCGCCCTCGCTGAGGCGGCGCAGGGCGCCGTGCAGCGCCTGTTTCAGCCCCAGCAGCAAGGCCACCGCCACCGCGCCGGCGGCGGCCAGCGGCGCCTGGTCGGCGACGGCCAGGCTGCCGAGGAGGAAAGTGATCAGCAGCGCCATCTCGCTGGTCAGGCCGCGGTCGCCCAGCTGCAGCAGGTCGCCGGCATAGGCGGTCAGCACCAGGGCGGCGAAACCGAGGAAGATCGCCGCCCAGGCGAGCACGCCGAAGCGCTCGCCGAGCAGCAGGGCGAAGCCGCCGAGCAGGCCGACCAGGCCGTAGGTGCGAATGCCCGCGGCCAGGCGGGTGTCGTCGCCATGGCGTTCCTGCCAGCCGCGCTCGGCGCCGATCAGCAGGCCGGCGGCCAGGGCGCTGGCGAAATTCAGCAGGGTCTGCAGCTCGTCGGGCATGGCGCGTCCTTGGGCGGGGGATGCAGGCAGTCTAGTCGGCCGGCGCCGGCGGGTATTGCGGCAGATCAGTTGGTCGGGGCAAACCCGAGGTAGCCCGGATGCCGCCCGGGGCAGGCAATCCCCGGATGGCATCCGCGCCGCGCGCGGAAGTCGCTTCACAGCGGCTGCAGCCGCGAATCGCGCGCTTAGCCGCGCAGGCTCAGATGACGGCTGAGCAGGGCGCGCAGGGCGGCCGGCTTGACCGGCTTGGGCAAGTAGTCGAGGCCGGCGGCATGCACCTCGGCCACCAGCTCCGGGCGGCCGTCGGCGCTGATCACCACGCCGGGCACCGGCTCGCCCAGGCGCGTGCGCAGCCAGGCCATCAGCTCGGTGCCGGTCTCGCCCTCGTCGAGGTGATAGTCGATCAGCGCCAGTTGCGGGCGCACGTCCTCGCTCAGCAGGTGCTCGCATTCCAGGCGGTTGCGCGCCGTCCACACCTGGCAGCCCCAGCGCGACAGCAGGCTGTGCATGCCGGTGAGGATGCTGTCCTCGTTGTCGATGCACAGCACCTGGGTGCCCTGCAGCGGCTGGCCGTTGAGCTCGTTGCCGACCGCCGCCTTGGGCCTGGCCGCTGGCTGGCGCGCCAGCGGCACGCTGACGCTGAACACGCTGCCCTTGCCCGGCCAGGAACGCACCTCCAGGCGGTGGTCGAGCACCCGGCACAAGCCGTCGGCGATCGCCAGGCCCAGACCCAGGCCCTTCTCGGCGCGGGTCTGGTGGCTGTCCAGGCGCTTGAACTCCTCGAATATCACCTTGCGCTTGTCCTCGGGGATGCCGGCGCCGCGGTCCCACACCTCCAGGCGCAGATGCTGGCCCTCGCGGCGCACGCCGAGCACCACGCGGCCCTTGGCGTAGCGGAAGGCGTTGGTCAGGAAGTTCTGCAGGATGCGCCGCAGCAGCTTGCTGTCGCTGTCGATCCACTGGCGGCTGCCGCGCACGCGCAGGTCGATGCCCTGTTCGGCGGCCAGCACGCCGAACTCGGCGGCGAGGGTGTCGAACAGGCTGGAGAGGGCGAAGGGGTGGCGATCCGGGGCGATGCGGCCGTTCTCCAGGCGCGAGATGTCCAGCAGGTCGGTGATCAGGTCTTCGGCCGAGCGCAGCGCGCTGTCCAGATGGCGCACCAGTTCCTGCGCCTCGTGCGGCAGCGCCTCGTCCTGGTGGGCCAGCGCCGCGGAGAACAGCCGCGCGGCGTTGAGCGGCTGCATCAGGTCGTGGCTGACCGCGGCGAGAAAGCGCGTCTTCGACTGGTTGGCGGCTTCGGCGTGGGCCTTGGCCTCGGTCAGCGCCTGGTTGAGCTTGGACAGCTCCCGGGTACGCTCGGCGACCCGCCGTTCCAGGCTCTCGTTGGCTTCCTTGAGCGCTCGCTCGGCCTCGCGGAACTCGGTGATGTCGGTGAAGCTCATGACGAAGCCGCCGCCGGGCATGGGGTTGCCGATCAGCTCGATCACCCGGCCGT
>MTET01002255.1_pt1 | contig 11975 bp, 15 predicted proteins | sample 1042671 | NCBI WGS metagenome assembly MTET01 (sample SAMN06185814, study PRJNA358809) | soil metagenome | isolation source: garden soil control | place: India | collected 2015-05-23
AATTGCGTTACTTGGTACATTAGTAATGTGAAAAATGTATTTTTTACTTTACCGACAAATATAATTAAGCAATTGATATTTATTAAAAACATTTTTTATTTTCATATTTATATACATTTAAGACTTTTGTTGAAGTTAAATTTTTCTAGTTATCACAATTAAGTAATGATCAGTTTTAAGTCAAAAAAAAACCGCCCCAGAAGGCGGTCGCTGAATTTAAACCAGCAGATATAGAAGTAAGGTGGACGTTTACTTCTATATTCTTTTATGAAGGAGTTTTATTAGTTTTAATAAAATCCTCAGATTTAAAATAATTGATAATCATGTCTGCATGCTCTTCTTTTGGAGGAGCAACAGTGACCGGAAACGCATCTTTCGACATCTTAAAACCTGGTGGTAAAAAGTGCGAAATTGGCGGTAACTTTGGTTTTCCACCTTCTGTGATTCGCTCAATAAATCCAGCTAACCAAAGAAGATATTCACCTTCATTTACAAACTTTGGCATAACACTCAGATCAATTTGAACTTTGCATTCACTTAACGGTTTCGTTAAGTTTTCTTCAAAGTCTATATAGTTGAACTTGAGCTTAAACTCAGTTCCTTTGATGGCTTTTCGAATCTGACTAATTAAACAGTTAAGGTTCTGAGTAATGTCATCAGTGAATAAGCTATCTTTTTTTATATTTTTATAAACCTTTTCGGCTACAGCTAGATACTTTGGCATTAACCTCTCTCCGTACTATTGTTATAAAGTTCTGATCTATGAATGTTTTCTGTCTTTGATTATGCTTAAAGTAGTGTAATTAAAGGTAGCCTTATTAGAGTGGTTTGTAAGTAGTTAGTGCTTTATGTAAATTGCACCATAAAAACTCTTAAAAAAATTAAGGTTTTGATAACTCATCCGCAAAAATGCATGGTTGAATAGAGATAATTAGAAACATTTATTTTCATATTATTTTTACCATTTGGTAAAATTAATATGTTTTCATTTGCTTATCTCGTCTTACCAGCCCTAAAACAGCTCGACGCACGCGTATTTCTTCTTCAGAAAAAGGTAAATGTTCGATGAGCTCGTAAATTGAGAGAGAATTATTTTCGATCAAGAAGCAGTCTTGCTCTGTTGTCCAATTAGTCGTAGCCGATTCAGTTTGTTTTAAATAGCGTTTCATATTTCCTAGCAGACTTAATTACACATATTAAAAGCCTGCCTTTAGGCAAGCTTAGCTTAAATTTTGGGGTGAGCATTATTATAGCAGTCTGTAGACAATATGTTCTGTTGATCTTGTAGCTTATCTTTATAGCCACTAATAAATAATTTTTAGTGCGAAGCATTTTATTTAGTAAATTCAGCTAAGTGTACATTCGGAATTAATGGATATAGATACGGATGAAATGGATATTTTTCATCACCGATAAAAATAAGAATAAAGCTTGAATACACACGGATGTCTAAAACTTATGGAGTACAGCAATTCTTATTTGTTTCACAAGATTCTTAAAATCAATTACAGGGATATATTATGAATAAAATAGATGTGAACACCATCGTAGATCGAGAAAAATTAGCTCCCCTCCAATGGCTAGTCTTTATTTTAGGTTTTTTAGTATTTTTCTGTGATGGGCTAGATACTGGAATCATTGGCTTTATAGCACCACCTTTATTAGATGAATGGCAAATTTCAAAGGCCGAGTTAGCTCCTGTATTTGGAGCTGCTTTGGTAGGTATGAGTATTGGAGCTTTAATATCAGGTATTTCCGCAGATAAGTTTGGCCGGAAGAAAATAATGATTATCAGTATGTTAGTTTTATCTGTATTTACAATAATTTCTGCCTATTCAACAAATACAAAAGAATTGATTATCTATCGATTTATCACTGGACTTGGGTTAGGTGCTACGATGCCTAATGTAAGCACAATTGTTTCAGAATATATGCCCAAAAAATATAGAGCATTTCTTACAGGTTTAGCGGGTTGTGGATTTCTAATGGGAGTCTCTTCTGGCGGATTTCTTTCAGCCTATTTATTAAAAATTTTTAGTTGGTCTCAATTATTAATTATTATTGGTTTGATACCAGCCCTACTCACCCTTGTATTAATCTTTAAACTCCCTGAATCTACACAATTCCTGATTCTTAATAATCAAAAGAAAAAAGCACTTTCTATTTTAGAAAAAATACATGGCAAAAAAATTGAAAAAGAACTTATGTTATCAACAGCTGGACAAGAAATTATTGAACAAAATAATCCACTCAAGGATATTTTTAGCAAATATTTATTCGGTTCATTAATGTTGTGGCTATGTTCGTTTATGAGCTTATTAGTGTTTTATCTTTTCACTAGCTGGATGCCTACCATTTTAAAAACTGTTGGTTTTGATCTACAACAATTAAGTCTCATGTCTACGTTATTCCCATTCGGTGGGGTCATCGGAGCCATAATCATGTGTAGATTTATGGATCGTTTAAATCCAACCAAAGTGATTACATTTTCATATTTCTCTGCGTTTTTGTTATTTATTCTTCTCAGCTTTACCCATAACAATATCGCCCTATTTTCAATTCTGATTTTTATGATTGGGGGGTTATTAGCGGGAGCTCAAACTGCGTTATTTCCTTTAGCTACTCTATTCTATCCTCCAAGCTGTAGAGGATCTGGAGTTTCATGGATGCATGGAATCAGCCGTATTGGCGCAATTTTAGGCTCATTATTAGGTTCTCTAATTTTCACTTTGAAGCTAGATCTGAGCTCAATTTTCTTAAGTTTAGCAATACCCACTTTTATTGCTTTTCTTTGTTTAGCACTTAAATGGTATCGGGAACTAAATATAGCTAAGCAAAAATTTAAAGTCGTTCGTACTGATTGATCACTATTCCCCTCTATTAAATCATTGTTATCGAGGTTTACATGACAGATCTATTTTTTTCTAATCTTCAAGAAAGAGAAGTTCAATACAACGCAAGAAATTCAGTGCCAGACTTTGATTCTTGTATGAAAGAATATGCACGTCTTGCACAGAAATCAAAAAACACGGTTACAGGCTTATATAATTTACATTACGGCTTAGCTAAGAGAGAAACTTTAGATATCTTTCCAGCAATGAAGCAACTTTCTCCGATTTTTATTTATATTCACGGAGGATATTGGCGTGCACAAAGTAAAGATGATGCCTGCTCGATGGCAGAAAATTTTGTTGCACATGGAATTGCCGTATCTACAATTGAATATAGTCTTTGCCCTCATGCATCTCTTTTTGAAATCGTGAGAGAAGTAAGAACATCGATTGCTTGGATCTATCAGAATGCTAAGACTTATGGCATAGATCCCGAGCAAATATATGTAGGAGGTAGTTCTGCTGGAGGACATTTGGCAACAATGCTTTGGAGTGACCGTTGGCAAGAAGAATTTAACTTGCCAAAAAATGTTATTAAAGGTGTTCTTGGCTTAAGTGGTCTTTATAATTTATTACCCTTATGCGATACCAGCATTAATGAATGGCTTAAACTCAGTCCAGATCAAGCAACTGAACTAAGCCCTTATAAAAACTTACCTCTACCAGAAAATTCAGCACCTCTCATACTTAGTGTAGGAGATTTAGAAACACAAGGTTTTCATAATCAAACCGATTTTTTCTATTCTATTTGCAAAGAAAAAGGTTTAGACGTTTCATTAATAAAAGATGAAGGACATAATCATTTTGATATTGTGAATACCCTTGCTGACAAAGATAGTGTGCTATTTAAAAATATGTTGGAACTTATTCATAAATAATGTCTGAGACATTAAATAGTCAATTGATATAGAGTTATACATGATAAAAAAGCCCACTCACTGTGGGCTTCTTAATGGTTATTGTGCGGCATTTACCCCAACAATAAACTGACTACAATTAGAACCTTCAGATGCATTACCTAATTGCTTTTCAGAGAATTTAAATTTGGAAGCAACTGATTCATAATCTTTTTTAAGGCTTTGGCCAGTTAACTCTCCAAGCTCTTTCACCTGTTCTGGTTGCAAGATGCCATGTTCAACTGCTTGGTTTACCATAACACATGCTGTCGTCATCGCGTCATAACGCGCAGCAGTTTTAGAGTAACCAAGAGCACCGATTACACCACCAACAATTAAACCAATAATGACCGCTAAAGTTACGTGCATTTTATTCATTTTTTAAATACCTAAAAATCTAACCAAAAGACGAACACTTCAAAAGGATGTGCTCAAGTCCAGTTAGGATAGTCGTATTTACAGGTTTTAAAAAGTTAGATTCTGTCACTTTTATTGATAGATTACGTGAAATGTGTTTAATCAATTAAAAGGGAAAATATCAGACCTTCCTAGTTCTCTTTCGTTTTTTGCTTGGCACGTCTAAAGGAATAACCACCTTACCTGTACCTAACCCGCGAAAAAAATAATTAAAGATGTATAAGAATAACAAGCCAAAATAAAAAATAGGAAAAATACTAAAGGCAGTACTTATGATTTCCCAAAACATAACCCCGACTCTATAGTTATAACAGAATGATATGAGTCCACCTCTACGTCTAGGCCTTTGCTGAGTAATATCATCCTCAATAAAGTGAAAAATTCCCATAACAAAACAACCAGCAAATGTACTTGAGACTAAAGTCTTTTTAATTAGAGGCTTTTCTAACCAAGGGTATTTTTTTGAAGATTCAAATTCGGCTTTGAAAAAGAATTTATAAATTTCTTCTTGATAAGCTTTATTAACCCCATATTTTTTAATAAAAAAATAGCAGATAACACAACCAACAAAGAACATGACTATAGTTATGTAAAGGCTATAAAGAATCGTAAAAAACGGTAATGGGCCTTTCGTACCAACAGTCACATGCATAGTTTGTGTGATGTATTGATATAGCTCGTACTGCCATTCGTTTTTAGGATGAGTAGGAAATACAAATAAAGGAATAATAAAAAGAATAGAGCATAAGGCTATATTTCCTCTATTTTCTTTACTTTTCCGTGCAAGCGTAGAAAGAAAATTTTTAGAAGCCATATCTATATTTTACAATTTGGAATCATGTGTTTAGCTTTATAAAACTCATCAAAAGCCTTCATATCATTTAACCATGGAGAGATAGTTTCCAGATTACGTTTATTAATTTTTTTTGATGCCAATAGCCTTGGTGAAGAATAATTTTTCTGCTGAATTTTTTGATTATATTGTTGTACAAACATAAGCTTTAAGCATAATCCTCGAATGCCCTTATTACCAAAATATGAATACTTAGAATATTTATTTAAGACATCTTTCATTTCTTTGTATTCACCATTCCAAACATAAAATGAGCTTAAACCATTCAAATCGTTAATATATATCTCATCATTAATAGGGTTTAACTCTAGCCCTTCTTTTAAAATAATACTGTTTATTTCCACTTCATCAGATAAGTCCATCCAAAAAAAAGAAGCCATGACTTCTTCTGAAAATCTTATTCTGGCTTGCTCTGTATCCTTAGGATATACAATAAAAAAATAATACAATCCTAGAAAAATAATAAAACCTAATATAATAGAAAGTAATCTCCAAAAATTAGTACCTTTTATAATATTCATAACAAGCCATTCATTTTATTTAATATCTTGTGAACGAACTTTACTCTATGTTTTAGATGAAATCAAAAGAAGAGAGAAAGTTTCGTTATATGAAATATATACTTATTTTTACTGTGCTCTTTTATGTTTAAAAGAGCACTTTTTTGAAAGTACTTTATTAAGATATTCCTAAACCATCAAGGTAAAAACGGCTTTGTTAAAAATACAAACCCGACAGAGAAAAAAGCATTATCGTGATGAGACATTTGGTTGCCATAACCTGCGTTTAATTGAACCAAGTCTTTATAGACCATGTATCGAATACCTGTTTGGTAAAAGGCATCATTTCGATCATTGCCATATACTTCGGCAGTGAATGTTAATGGGTTAGCAAGTTGTGTTTCGGTTCCAATACCCCACGTGGTTTGGCTTTTATGTGAGGTATTTTCACGTAACCATCCCATATTGGCATGGATTAAAAACTTATCATCCAAAGTAGAAAGACTTAAAGGAACATTAACCGTCCAATCTTTCTTTGAAGAATCCTTAGTATTGATTTGAGTGCCAAAAGAAAAGCCGATTCCCCAATCATTAGTTTCTAAAGGCTTTAATAAGGTCTTACCTTGTAGAGTTGCATAACTGACATGCTCAGTATCATCATTTACTCTCCCCATCCCTACAGCAAATTCAAAATTGCCACCAAAATTACAGGCTGGTGCTGCCCAATATTCTTTGCTGTCAGAGTTATGCTGTGCCCATGTTTCTAGCTGACAAGTTTTTGGAGAAACAAGAGCGGCATCGTCAACAACCATAGGTCGTCCACTATGGCTCGCGATAGATAACGTGAATAAACAGAAACCAGAAATAAGTGAGCGTTTCTTTAAAGTAAATAACACTGGCATCACTCCCATAAGTCATGGAGCACATGCAAGTACTGCAACCCGTCATGAATAAATCATGGGTTCATAATAGAAATGAAAAGATGGAAATAAAAAACCTCTTCTTGCATCCACAAAAAGAGGTCTGTCAGGACTTCAGTGGATACTTAGACTATTACCGATCGACTACTGTCACTCGAGCAAGTACTCACATTGAAGCTCCTAAAAATTAGTTGGGCGGATTCTAAAATTACCGTTGTTAAATATCAAGTTAAAATTTCGTGTCAGTCTAAGCGAAAGAAAATCAGCTTATTTTAAAAACTCTTTCACAGTTTCTTGCATACTTGTCGTTGCACGGCCAATGAGCTGATGCAGATCTTTGCTATCACTATATAAACCGTCTTTAGACACGCCTTCATCCGAATCAGCCAATATATGAGCAAACCCTTCTGGTACACCAACCTGTACTAAGAATGCTTTATATTCTTCTTCGGGTAAATCTTGATAAGTTACATCTTTTTGAGTGATTTCACTTGTCCATTTTGCTACATCATCAAGGGTGTAACTTGTATCACCTGCCAGCTCATAAATCTTATTTTCATGCCCATCTTGCGTTAATACCACAGCAGCCGCTGTTGCATAGTCTAGACGTGAAGCAGAAGAAACTTTACCGTGATGAGTTGCCCCAAAAATTTTGCCATGCTCAACTGCTTGTTTAAGACCCATTGCATAATTTTCGTTGTACCAGTTATTGCGTAATAACGTGTAGGGAATATTCGACGCTTTTAAATATTGTTCAGTTTCAACATGTTCTTGTGCAAGTAAAAGCGGTGTTACATCTGCTTTTAATAAACTTGTGTAAGCAATAAATTTTACATGCGCGAGTTTTGCTGCATTAATAATATTTTGGTGTTGTACTGTGCGTTGACCAATTTCATTTGATGAAATTAATAAAAGCTTATCAATACCTTGCAGTTGCTCTGAAAGTTTTTCTACATCATTAACATAATCAAAAGGACGAACTTCTACCCCTTTTGAACTTAAATCTAAAGCTTTTTCTGGATTACGGACTAATGCCACAATATTTTTTGCTTCGGTCCGTTCAAGTAATTGAGAAATAACGAATTGACCAAGTTGACCTGTTGCACCAGTAACTGCAATACGCATGGTGATCTCCATCTGATGTAATTGAAATATTTCAATCATCGTAGTATCTTCACTTACTAAAAGTAAGTACTTACCTAAAAGTAAGTTCAGCATTAAATGTAAACTTTTGTAATGCAGGTAATGAGCAATGAAAGGTCTGGTTTTTGCAGCAAATTGTCCATCTAGAAAAATTTTGTTAACACTAACAAGCCGTTGGAGCGTTTTAATTTTAGTTGCATTACGTGATCAGCGTTTGCGCTTTAATGAATTAAAAAAATTAATTGATGGGATTAGTGAAAAAATGCTGGCACAAACCTTAAAGTTACTCGAGCAAGATGGCTTTATCTTTCGTCAGGACTATGCCGAAGTGCCCCCTCGAGTAGATTATCAATTAACAGACTTTGGCCGAGAAGCTTCCGATAGACTTTTTGATTTAACGGATTGGCTTGAAAATAATATATCTCAGTTATTAGAACAGCAGCCTCGTTCAAACTTAGTTTAATAAGCAAATCTTTGCATATTTAAATTTGCTTCACGATTGATATATCTTCATCTAACTTTGATAAACAAACTTAGAGTCCGTACTCCTTTACCCAAACCCCACCAAAAAACACTCAAGCACTCTCTCCTGCTCGATTGCCGTATCCGAGCTTATAAGCTGAATAATTGCACCTTCAATCATATATAAAAATAGCTTGGCATCCTGAAAGGTAGCATCGGTTTTTAGTTTTATAAGCTGGCTATAAATTTCATTAAGCAGCCATGTGCGATATCTCACTGCGGTTATATAGGCTTTTCGATACGTCAGTTTCGTTTCAAAAATTGCTTTAAATAAAAGGTAGTACATTCCTTCTAAATCGGTGTGTAACAAATAAAGTTTCTTGAGTTTATCTTTCACGCTTGTGTTCTGGTCGTACCCAACAATTGAAACTACTTTTTCTTTTAAACGTTCTTTTTGCACAATTAGACAGATTTCAATAAACCGCTCTTTAGAATGAAAGAAGTTATAAAAAGTTGCTTTGGTCACTTCACACTCTTTCACGATTCGGTCGACTCCAACCGTATGAAAGCCGTGATGATGAAATAAATCAATCGACTTATTGATGACTTGTATTGCACGCGTTGAGAGAACTAACTTTGGCATATTTTTACCACTAAAAATTATTGTTGTTTCTAAATGAGATACTTTTTTGGGAGAAAAAAGGCACAGCAAAGCCCGTAAGACTGTGCTTGGCACATCTCAAGTTTTATTGTTGATTAAGTTTTAAGACGAAATAATTTAAAGCCTGAAAACCTTACGGTGATCAAACTGCTTTAAACGTTTAAGCTGTGTCGTTATAGCTTTTGGCAAAGGCTGCCAAGAAATAATGGATGTGCAAAGCCAACTCCTTTTTATTGGGAGTTCTGCCAGACATTAGAATTATGGTGGCAGAACGAAAGGGGTTAGCAGACTGGTCAAACGTGGCCAGCACACCCGAAGGTGTCCCCCTCCGTTCCGCCATAGAGGGGGCACGAGGGCTCAACACTAGAAGCACGAAACTTCTAATGTACGTTTGATACGGTCTGCTAAAACCGACTGGCAATGTAGGCCAGCAGGCGAAGGATAATATTCAGACCTCTTTCAGTCAAGCACACAAAATGACATTTGCTTTAAAATAGATCATTAAAAAGTAAGGATAAATAATTAAAATTTATTGTTAAATTGGGGTTTATAAAATACTAAAATAAAGACAAATGGCTATGAATATAAAATTATTGATGGCGAGCTGACACTATGTATTGAAACACCCGAAGTTAGAATTAAAAAATCCCTCATACGAGGGATTCCCTTTAATCAATTTTGTTTGATAGGTTCAAATTGTCGAATATTCGGATCATATGCTACTCGTGTAACTCCCTTGTCATTAATAACGAAGCTCATTAGATCCTGTCCTAATAAGAATTTACCTTTATAATTTTCGCTAACTCTCGAAAGAATTTCTTTCTCACTAGCTCTACCAATATTGCCTTTACTGTATAAAGAAATATGTGAAATTACGGCATCTTTAGGTTTGGTTTCGTTGAGTACTTGGCCTAATTTCTCAGTATTCGCAAGGTATGAATAGAAGTGTTGTACATAATCTGGATAAGCTTTTTCAAGTTCACGACTACCAATCGATAAACTATGAACCAATAAATCAACACCTTTCGCTTGTTTAACTAAATTTGAGGAATAAGTTGTATCGCCAGATAATACAACTGCATGTCCAGCATAATCTATACGGAATCCATAAGCTGGCTCAACATGACCATGATCTACAAGAAAAGCGGTAACCTTTACCCCATCTTTATCATAAACAACACCACCTTTTTGCGGTAAAAAGTGATCACTAATTTTAGTAGCTGGCTCATTTGTTTCCCCACCTTTTAAGCGAATTTCATTATTGGCGGTGAAAGCTTTCTCAATTCCACGTGCAAAATTATCTATCCCAACGGGCCCATAAATTGAAATTGGAGTTTTACTATGCCCGTCATCAGTCGGTAATGGAGCTGATGCATATAAATCAGGGAAGCCTGTTAAGTGATCTGAGTGCATGTGCGTAAAGAAAATAGAATTAATATCTCTTAAAGGAACTTGGATTTGGTGAAGACGAATAACCGCACCTCGTCCTACATCGAATAATAATTTTTGATTACCAGCCTCAACTAAAGTACTCATACCGAATCTATTGATATTAACAATCGGAGTTCCTGTTCCGAGTAGAGTGACTTTCATTTCACCCTCAGGTGCGGCATTAACAGTATTCATTCCCATGAATATAGTTGTACATAAACCAATTGCTAAACGAAAACTTCCATTTTTCATAGTTATATCCATCTGTGAGGTAATTGAGTTATCGATAATTACAGTCGATAAGCAATTTATAATATGGGCTAAGTATTTTTTATATCCGCATATTCCAAATTTGTATCCAATACGACAAATGATTCAGCTCATTTTAGACAGCTATCACACCAATCTTATACTCACATTGATTATAGAAAACATCTTAAGACTTCACATGAAATCTCAGCTAACAACTGTTTAATAGTGCTTCGGCTGAGTATGTCTTAACATAGCTAAAAGATATAAGCTTGAAGGCATCCTTTGCAATGAATGACTCAGTGAAGTGGTTAGAAACTTTAAATAAAATTACTGGTATTGCTCAAACAGGTTTATATTATTCAAAAGATGTTTATGACAAAGAACGTTATGAACAACTCTTAGGACATATTGAATATTTATTAGAATTAAAAGAAATCAAAACAGAAAATTTTATTAATAACGTGCTCCAAGATGTAGGTTATGCCACTCCGAAATTAGATGTCAGAGCAGTTGTTTTTAAAGAAAATAAATTATTATTAGCAAAAGAAATCGGAGATGGGCGATGGTCTGTTCCGGGTGGATGGGCTGACGTAGGTTACTCAGCATCGGAAAATGCTGAAAAAGAAGTTATAGAAGAGACAGGTTTACGAGTTAAGGCGATTAAGTTATTGGCTTTAACAGATAGAACCAAGCACCCACACCCTCCGATGTTTTTACATGTGTATAAGGCTTTCTTCTGGTGTGAAATTATTGATGGTGAACTGACACCAAGTATTGAAACACCCGAAGTTGGATTCTTTGGTAGAGATGAGTTACCACCTATTTCTACAGCACGTGTAACAGAAGAACAAATACAACAATTCTTTGATTATTTAGAGTCAGTACCAGACGTTACTAAGTTTGATTAATTAAACTTAATGTAAGGCAGATCTCTTATATTTAGAGTTCTGCTGTTAAATTAAGATTGTTAATTATACTTTTGCCTATTTTTTGAAATGGGATAATAGTTTTAAAAAGTCATTTAAAGGCATGGGGCAGCCCCACAAATATCCTTGAAACTCAGTACATCCATTGTTTTTAAAAGCACTAAATTGTTCATGAGTTTCGATGCCTTCAACTAACACGCGAAGGTTTAAATCCAGTCCAATTTTAATAATGCCAGTGACTAATTTATTACTGCGTTTATCATCCAACGCTGCCTGCACAAAGCTACGATCAATCTTGATTTGTCTGATGGGCATTTTTTGTAGATAGCTTAAAGATGAATAACCTGTACCAAAATCATCAAGAGAAAGCTGAACTCCTTGATTAGATAAAAAGTTCATTTTTTCGATCATGCTTACACAATTCGTTAAAGCAATATTTTCAGTAATTTCTAATATGAGCCGAGATGGATTGACCTGATATTGCTGAATCAACTCAATCACAGTTTGCTCAAAGTTTGGTTGCATGAAGTGATCAGCACTAATATTAATTGAAAGTGTAAGATCTTTGGTCTCGGCTTTTTTACTCCACTCTTGTAGAACTTTGCAGGCTTGAGCCAATACCC
>MTET01003353.1_pt1 | contig 11768 bp, 8 predicted proteins | sample 1042671 | NCBI WGS metagenome assembly MTET01 (sample SAMN06185814, study PRJNA358809) | soil metagenome | isolation source: garden soil control | place: India | collected 2015-05-23
TCATTAAGGGTAGTAAAGCGCGATGCTCTATATAAAAAATCAGAAACAATATATGAATTGAAACTTATTAAAAGCTTAAAATTTAAACTTACCATTGCTATATATTTTTTATTATAAAGACTTTTGATGGAAAAATAGACTTAAAATAAAAATACTTATGTTACTTAACTCAGCATCTATTTGGAAAGTATAACAACTGACCGTAAAGTTTTCTTCTCGACTTTATATGATAATCGTATAAATAATTGTTTTTATATAATTTATTTTTATTTTGAAAATAATTTGAAATACTTTGTCTTACAATTACCTTTTGCCTTGTGACAGGATATCTATTAATCTGAGATGACTATATTGTGAGGTCATTCAATGATTTCATGGCTTTTTATTGGCTTAGTAGCCACAATTTTACTTACTCCTGGTCCAACCAATACCTTACTCGCTTCTTCAGGTGTGCAAGTGGGTTTAAGGAAGTCAGTAAAACTTATTCCAGCAGAAGTTTTGGGTTATGTCATCTCTATTTCTGCATGGGGAATGCTGATTGGAAAAGTGTCTAGCACACTACCAATGCTGCCGCCTATTTTAAAGCTATTGAGTGCTTGTTATATTATTTTCTTAGCCATTAAGTTATGGCATACGGCGAATCAAGAAGTTGAATTAAATCAGCCAACGATTCGTGCTCGTGAGTTATTCTGCGCCACTTTATTAAACCCAAAAGCCTTACTCTTTGCCTCAGCAATTTTCCCGGTAGTTGCATGGAGTAATTTTCATATTTATTTAATTCATATGATGGCTTATTTGGCACTTATTACCCCAATTGCATTGTTCTGGATTTTTTTGGGATCGGTTTTAGCTTCTAAGAAAGTAGGTTGGTTAAATCAAACTAACTTACAAAAAACTGCTTCACTTGTCTTAGTCAGCTTTTCAATTCCAATTAGTTATTCTGCTTTATTGAACCTCTAAATGTGCAGCTGGGCTATTCTTATTTATTTGAGTAGCTCTGTGTTGTTTTCATAATTGGTTTTTTAAGTTAAAGTACGTCGAAATCAATGAATTTACCTTTTGGATAGAAAATACATGGCCATTAAGTCTGATCGTTGGATTCGCGAAATGAGCGAAAAACACGGCATGATTGAACCTTATGCAGAGAATCAAGTCCGTTTTGATGAAAATGGTGAAAAGTTGATTTCCTACGGGGTCTCTAGCTATGGTTATGATGTACGCTGTGCCCGTGAATTCAAGGTTTTTACAAACGTACATTCTGCAATTGTCGATCCAAAGAATTTTGATGACAAAAGTTTTATCGATATTGAGTCTGACGTTTGTATTATTCCGCCAAACTCATTTGCCCTAGCGCGTACAATTGAATATTTCCGTATACCTCGCAATGTGTTAACAGTGTGCTTAGGTAAATCGACCTACGCTCGTTGCGGTATTATTGTAAATGTGACTCCATTAGAACCTGAATGGGAAGGTCACGTTACTTTAGAATTTTCAAATACAACAAATTTACCTGCACGTATTTATGCAGGGGAAGGCGTAGCACAAATGCTATTTTTTGAAAGTGATGAAGTATGTGAAACCTCTTATAAAGACCGTGGTGGTAAATACCAAGGTCAAACAGGTGTTACGCTTCCTAAAACTTAATCTTTCCTAAATAAAAAGATTTTAAAAATAATGGGTCACTTAGGTGGCCCAATTTTATAAATAAAATTTTTTTGAGAAGCGTTTATCGGAATTATGATAAACGACAGTTTCCTTTTGTAAAAAATAATATAATATGATCAATAATTGATTTGTTTTTTGTTCTGCATCACAGAATTTAAAAGCAAATGTAGTGGATATACGCTCTCTTTGATAATTTTTAGTTAAATATTTATCAAACGTAGATAGCCAAATAAAAAGAAATTAAACAGGATTATGCCCCCACGGATATGGAGGTCGGCCATGCGACAGTTTACGTCTCTTCATGTAGCAATATTAGCGCTTGGAAGCTTGTGCTTTTCTTCGGCGCATGCTGCTTCTACATTAGTTCCTATGACAGATGCTGAACTATCAGCGACGCGTGGTCAAGCTTTAATGGGTATGTCTTATATTGCGCCTACAGATTCTGCAAGTAACTCAAGTTCAAATGGAAATATGGGGTTTTACCGACTTGCACTAGATGCCCAATTAGAAATTAATGCCAATATTAAAAAATTACAGTTAGGTTGTGGTGGTGTAAATGGCGCTGGTGCCTGTGATATTGACATTGATTATCTGAGTTTAAGTGGTGGCACAGTAGATAGTACTAGTACTGAGCGTGCCTCTTCTTCCGCTATCATTACCAATCCATTTTTAGAATTTGCTGTTAAAAATCCAGACTCGGCTTCTACACGTGAGATCCAAGGTTTTCGATTAAGTGCTAAGTCACTTTCGGGTTTACTTACTTTTGGTTTAGAAAATGGTGATGCTGCTAGTGGTATTAATTCATTAAGTGGATATATGGTAACTAAACCGACTGGAGGTACGGTAACTACGAATCCTTACTATGGTATTACCCAAGATGAAACCGGAACTGCAATTACAGGACGGGCAGAATTTATAGGTAACATAGCAACACTTCCATTTACATCTACGGCCTATAATCTAAATTTAGGTGCAGGTAGTGGAACATTGTCTATGGGGCAACAAATTATTACGGGTAAGCGTATTAATACAGCTAATTTGAATGCAACAGCAAGGGTTGGAGGGATTGCAGTTACGGGGACTTTAGATGCAACTGCTTCAGTGCTGGGTATTCCTGTTCCGATTTCGGGTGATGTAACTGGAACAGTAAATAATCTTGATGTAAATGTGGCAATTAAACAAAGTCTGGGTTATTTCCATGCTGCTCAACTGAATGGCTCTGCTGGTTATCTCTCCGTACAGGGCGTAAATATATTATGGCCAGAGGCAGCCTCAACGGCACAAACAGGATGGTGGCTAGAGCTTACAAACCCAATTGATATTGGACAAATTACTCCTACGGGAAATGTTGATATTGCATTAGCTACAATTACTGATGCCTTGGGACAAGTTAGTTCTTATCTAGAAACACATCCTGTTAAATGTGGAGCATTAGCACTAAACTGTTTAGCAGGTAATCTTCCTATTGGAACTGTTGATTTAACAGGGAAAACACCAGCTTCTATGGCCTTAACTAATGTAGTGCTTCAAAAACAAAACTTCTCAGCTAACTGTTATGGTTCTTTAAAATTCTGTTAAATGCATCTCTTATTTCTCGTTTATCGGAAAAATGAGTTTTTATTTATTTAATTTTGCATTTGAGTAAATATTCAGCATAATGGAAATGTGGAGAGGTTGGCAATTTTTAAAAGTTTGCCCCTTGTGAGATGAAAAAGGAAATAATCTCACATCAAGGACTGTTAAAGAAAAAGAAATATGGTGCGTGGCATCGTATAAAACAGGAAGGTCACGATGACTACACTTAATTATACGGTAAGGTTTCAAAAAACCGTTTTAGCAAGTTTAATTGGACTTTTTTTAAGTCAGTCAAGCTTTGCTCTTGAAGAACTTTCTGATGCTGGTTTAAGTGAAACTACAGGCGAAGGTATTGCAATATTACCACAAAATACATTCATGGTATTTCGTGGCGCTGGTCCAAATGAATCTGTAAATCAAATTATTACCGATCGTAGTAAAGATACAGGTTATATTAATTATGTACCCGTAGGGCCTTTGAGTGTTGGTGCGGCTGATACAAGTGGTAATGGCACTGTTGGACCAGAAGACCGCGCAGTAGGTAAAGCAGACATATTTCTTTATGGATTAGCATTATCTAAGTCAGATGGCGATGCAAATTCGCGTATTGCTAACACCTCAGCTGCAGCAGCGATTTCAAGTTGGGGCACAGGAGCCAATCCATGGATATTTAAAGTAAAAACTGCGACCAATGTTCCTAATTTTAGTACAACAGATAGCGGTGTTTACCCAGTAACGTACTTATCTTTAGAAGCTCCTCTATATCAACCATTAATTGATGGGGCAGAGGGAGCTGATGCATATAATTTAAAATTAGGGCTATGGGCTGATGCATTTGTACGTAATCCCAATGTTGTCGCTACAACAAATGGCTCTCTAGCCCAATTTCAATATGGGAATAGTAACGGGTTAATTGGTACCAGTATTGATACAACTCGTGCTAACCGATTACGTTTGCAAGGCATTCTAAATGGTTTTAGTTTAAATGGTAGCCAGATTAGTATGTTTCAAACATTAGGTGGTGCAACTACGGCTGGAGGAATGAGTCCTTTTTATAATAATACGTTAGGAATGTCTGGACTAGTTCGTTTAAATACGGGTGATAGCAAAAATACCAGTATTGTGACTGAAAATGTTACGAGTCAAACGCAGACATACGCCACAAGTAGTAATAATGGATGGCAAACAGTACATGCAGGTGCAAACTCAACTTTAAGTGCAAGTAGTACTGGAGACTGTGGTAACAGTGGCACAGGGAGTTTTAGTACCTCTCGTGGATGCCGTTACTATGTAGAAAATCGAACTAGAACAGATACAAAAACATCGAATAAAACACGAATTGCCTTTAATGATACAAATAAGGTATTGCGATTTAGTACCCGTGAAACTTCAGACTCACCAAATGCATCAAACAATTTATATACACCTGCATTTGACTCTGCAGGCGCTGTAGCACCGAAGTTTGCTGATAGTGAAGGCTTATATCTCTACAATCCAAATATTAATTTAGTATTAGGTAATTTATATCAACCGCTTATTTTAGGTTCCGACGGCAAAAACTTTAGTATTGAAATTGCGCGAATTGCAAATAAACCAGAAATATATAAACAGATTTATACTGATTACACTGGTGCTGACACGACTTACAAAGGTTCTACGTGTAACGTTTATTCATGTGTTAACCCTACGCATAGTAGTATTACAATTGGTACCGTATATAGTCCTGATAATGGAAAAACCTTGTTAGCAAATACCGGCGAAGGTGCAATTGGCGTTTCCTTTGGGCGTTTAATTTCAACAGGTACGCAAGTTTCTGGGACTTCTGCCGGTAGTTTGGTATCAATGACTAATTCAGTATCTGGTACTACTTCCGCCACAATGACAGAGGTCCGTTTTAAACAAAGACAACAGAATACCCAGACATGGAAACAAGAATATAGTTGTGGTTTGTTTAATTCTAACTGTGGTTATAAAACATTAGGATATTTATATCAGTGGGAATATAACAAAGGAACTGGTGCGTGGGTTATTACAAATCCAACGCCAAAACCAGCTGATGCAACAACTTGTTCTGGTGCTTTAGGATGTACGAGTACATCGGGTTCGACGCCAATGTATGGAGCTACTTCGAATCGTGATTGGACTAACTCTGCTATTCCATGGTTGACTTCAAGAAATGCTGTCGTCAACGATTTAATTGGTAGTAGTAATGGCACAACTGGATACGTTATTCCTACAGCTAATCAAGCTCCAGCTTTGTCTAACATTAGTCCTTTAAATAACTTGGGATCCGCTTCAATCGATGGTGTTTTAATCCAGCACTTGAAACTGACAACTAAAGGTCTATAAGAGGAGGAGAATGCTATGAAAAAAATAAGTACTTTAATCCTCGCTCTTTGTGCAACGGTGACTCATGCAGAGCTACAAACTTTAGATAATGAAGCATTACAGGCGATTAATGGTCAGGCGGGTGCTGATTTATCTTTAATGCTCAATTTAAACCAGACAGTTAACGGTGTATTTGACAATGGTAGTGGTGGTGTCTGTGAGAACCTAGAGTTCTGTCATATTGGTTTGGCAATTAACAAACGTTTTGTACAAGCAGATGCGACCAAACCAAGTGGTTGGGCCGAAAATAGTGATAGTGGTAATAAACTTTGGCTTGTATTTAAAGGTGTACAAGGTACTTTAAATATCCAAAAAATGGGTTTAGATGGTGCTGATTTAAAGTATTTGGATAAAAACAATACTGAAATGATTAAGCCTGCTATTCAGCTTAGTTTTAGTGCAGCGCAGCCAATTTTAATTCGTAACTTTGGTTTTAATGCCTTATCAATTGAGCAAGATAACTTTACTAGCTCAACAACAGCACAAGGTTCTAGTACAAATATGTATGATTATGCATATTTCAAAAAGCCAACTTATGCGGCGACTGCTAACAGTGCGAACCAACAAGTGGCGACTGCCACACCATCGGCGTATGACCATGGACGTGAAACCGGTTTTATGGGCTTAATGATGAACGGAAACTTGGCTATCCAAGGAAAAGTCATGGTCTTTAGCTGTGATGGAAGCCATCCTCGTTGTTAAGGGTTAATGTAGATTTCAAAGGAACTGAAGTGATGAAAAAAAATAAAGAAAATCACAGCTCAAAGTTTATTTTAAATGCATTAACAACCAGCATGTTGTTAGTGAGCGGACATGTTTTTGCGTTAGAAGCTTTAACAGATGCTGACTTGAGTGCTGTTAATGGACAAGATGGGATTTCGATTCAAACGACGTTTAATGAAATCAATATTGATAATGCCTACTGGGATGATCATGCAGGTACACCTAGTGGTGCAGATCAGGTCTTAAGAGCTCAAGCGAGCGGGATAAAAGTTCAAAAAAGTAATGCATCTAGCCAAACTTTAAGCACTAATTACCGTTTAGATGTAGGGAGTAACCCAACTACGGGTAAAACTGGACTCGACTTTTCCATGCAAAGTAGTCCATCACTTATTACCGTAAATAGCGTTAAAGTTTGTAATAGTTCAGCTACATGCTCGCCAACTTTAGGGCAGTTGGCTATTCAAACGACCTCTCCTTTAAATTTGGCACTTACAACCCAAGATGGTTTATTTAATGCAAATAGCCAGTCAAGCATGACACTTGGTATTAATAATGCCAATATTTATCTAGGGCAATTGGATGCTCGCAGCCAGTTAAATCAGTTAATTTTAAGAAATTTTAACTTTAATTTTGTTGGTAAAGGAGCCATGTTGATTGACCCAACTCGTGGCTTAGTTTTACAGACAAATACTGGAACTAATGTTGCTGGTGTAGGGCAAACTCCGAATACTACCTATGGCTATGTTGATTTTAACCGTGTAGCAGATTCAGCTTCTGGTTTAACTGCGGGTACGTATGTTGACAGTAGTGGCAAAGTAACCAATTCAGGCCTAAATATTGAGGTGATGCTCAGCTCGAATGTCGATAAAACTAACCCTTATGCTTTAGACGCAACCAATAGTCCCCAAAATGCGAAAGGTTTAATTCGTTTAGGTGCTAGCGGACGTATGGTAAATAGCTATTTACAAGTCCGTGGTATGGATGGTACGTCAGATACAACAATATTAGGTACAGCAAATACCGCCACAGGTACGGGCTCAAGTAATAGCATTTTAGGTAATTCCGGGATCGCCTTTCGTATGAAAGGTGAATTCACTAAAGACAATGACTCAATGCTAGGCTCAGATGGCAAAGCAACCACTTTAGAAATTGGTGGAGCAGGTCTGAATGCCTATGGTTTCGAATTTGGTAATTTAACAGGCCTTAACTCCGCTACGCGTGGTTATTTTGACAGCGGAAATATTTATTTAAATCTTGCTGATACAAAAACATTATTAATGCCAAACAACGCGACTTTAAATGCAATTCGTTTAGGATCCGGCACTTTAACGACAGCTACTGATTATCAGCATAATATTCACCGTGATACGGTCACTAATCCGTTTAGCTTAATTCTTGCGATGCGTGGAGCAGAGTTTCAAGCATTTTCAAGACGCGGTCGTTTTACGACAAGTGCGAATGTTGCTGCTGCCAATCAGTTTGCAGATAATGGTGCAAATAACCAGTGGGGCTTAGCATTACCTTTTTATAACTTAAATGCTAACGCTGCTGTATATGGTTTAGATGCACCAGCAAATAGTGCTTATTACTACACAAAAGATGCAAATGGTAAGCCTATTCGAAATGCTGTGGCTACATCCGGAACAACTTCGCGTTTAGGTTTTGGTATTGCTGCTGGAACTACGGGACGTGATGCGACTGGAACCAAAACAACCTCAATTTTATTAATTGATGGTTCTCCAAATTCTAATAATGGTGGTAGTCCTACTGATTATTACATGGGCTTACGTAATATCGATATGTTCCTCAAAGGCAATGGAAGTATTGGTTTAGAAAATGGCAGTCTTAATATTAGTTTAAAAGAGATGCTACTTGCTTTATCAACAGAAATTGCAGCTGGTTATTTACCAGGGGCTAAATATAAAACTTGTCCAGCGACGGGTTCATGTACTTCACCTATCGATAATTTTGCCAAAAATAATGATGTCTTATTTGGTCTAAAACTCCGTTTAGGTGGCGATCTTAACTTATCAATTGTGCCAAACAGTTCAATTGCAGATGGTAGTGCTTTAACTGTACTAGGCGATTTCACAATGCCTGCCACAGCAACTGGAAATACGGTTCAAATTAGTGATCCGATCGATGGTTCTGCCATTGGTTTTGACAATATTGCAGGAAAGCTAGCATTTAATACCGCTTTGGTTGTGGGTAAAGATACAACAAGTGGTTTAGGTAAAGTTGGCGTAAATACGGCGGTTTATTTTAACCCTGATAAGAGTATTGACGGCGCATTACGTGTAAAAGATATTAATTTCTATCCGCCTTCAACAGGAGCTGGAGCACGTTTAGGTGAGCTTGCAATTACTGGTGGACGCTTAAATAGTAGCTTTAGTATTGTGCCTAGAAATGGGGCCTTTAACTAATGAATAAAAGTGACGATTATCGTCACTTTTTTATATCAATTTTATTTTAGTGTGATTGGATTTGCATTCGTCGGGTTATAGAGATAATTGCTTTGTACTTGAATATTATTCTGATAGTCTGAACAAATAATAAGCGTTTGTCTCTTAAGGATTAGAGCGACATGAAGAATAAAAATATAGGGTTCTGGCTGCTACTTGCCAGTAGTTCAAGTGTTTTTGCAATGCAGCCTTTGGATGATCAAAGCCTTGCAGCAGCGACGGGCCAAAATGGCTTAACTTTAGGAATTCAGGCCGATAAAGTTAAATTTACCCAGGTCGCACTCATTGATACTAACGGTATTGCTTCAACTTCTTATAACAGTAAAGCTGGTTTTGTCATTGCTGGAAACTCTACTAACCCAGTTCCTAGTATAGAGTTTATTAAAGCTGCTGTATCGGGTAATCCTTCTTTTAATATTGCAATGGATACCGATGCTGGGGGTGGAAATCCTTTTTTAAATTTAGCTATATCTATGGGGAATGATGTAAACGGTATTCGACTTCTACCTTTTTCAGTTTATTTAGCCCCAAGTACATCTTTATCTAGCCCATCCGATTATGCATTAACAAGTTATGCACCAAAATCAATTTTTAGTTCGGGAACGACAGTAAATGCGGGTGTAAAAGAAATCATTCGCTCTACTGGCAATCTTGATATTAACTTTGTACAAACAAATAAACCCCGTTTAAATATTCAACTGGGTCATGCTGCCCAGTCCGTCATGGTTAAATTTGGTGGAGCAATTCAATCTATTTGTTCTACTGCTACGGGTTGTCCAATTACTTTAGTGTCCGATAATACGGGTGCTACATTTGGGTTTAAGTTTGCGGGAACAAATACTTCAACTGGTTTTGTGTTAGATGGTTTTTATGCAGGTGTTGAACCAACTGGATTAACTTTTGGGAATATAGGTGCATCTAGTAAATTTGATGCTTCACTTAATAATGTCACTTTAGGAAATATGGGTACTCAAAGTACAACAACGTTTAATAATTTACCTAATGGCTCTATGGGGAATTTTGGTGTCACTGGCGTTTCTGTAACTGACTTTAAAATGAAAGTAAGCGGCTTTTAAAAAGAATAATAGCTTAACCTGAAATACGAAAGAGGGCGGCTGTGAAAACAATCGCCCTCTTTTTTTAAGGTTATAGCGAGTTAAATAGTATCTGATCTGGTGTGTTCTAATTGTTGAAGAATCTCATCTAATATTTTAATTCGTTTGACTTGATCCCATAATTCTTTCGCTTGAGGGTAGGCTTTGGTCATCATACCTAACCACTGTTTATAACGACCAACCATCCCAATTTCTGTTTTTGCTTGACCGTTTAAAAAGCGAATTTGTAAGTCAACGAGTTGTTCCCAACTAAATAACCCTTCATCCATATTTTGGCGAATACATTGGGTTAAATCAGGAGTTGTCACCGCACCACGGCCAATCATTAAGTCTTCACAACCAGATTGTTGCTGACAGGCTCTAGCATCAGCATTGGTCCAGATTTCACCGTTAGCAATCACATTAATTTTTAAAGCTTCTTTAATGGGTAGAATTTTTTCCCAATAAGCTGGTGGCGTATAGCCATCTGCTTTAGTTCGAGCGTGTACAGTTAACCAGCTTGCACCCGCATCTTCAACAGCATGGGCATTTTCCATCGTATGGTTTTCATCGAGATAACCTAAACGCATTTTTGCTGAAACAGGAATATGTTCAGGTACCGCATCTCTTACTGCTTTAATCAGCAGATGTACCACGTCTGGTTCATCGAGAAGCACTGAACCACCACGATGTCGATTAACGGTTTTTGCAGGACAACCGAAATTAAGATCGATTGCAGGTGCACCCAATTCAACAACTTTTGCTGCATTTGCTGCCAGCATATCTGGGTTATTACCTAGGAACTGAACATGAACAGGCGTACCAGCTGCTGTTTTACCATCATTTTTTAGCTCAGGACAAAAACTATAATAGATGTGGTCTGGCAAAATACTGTCTGTAACGCGAATAAACTCGGTCACACACCAGTCGAAATCACCAACAGATGTGAGTGTATCCCGCATGATCGGGTCAGTTAAACCTTCCATTGGAGCGAGTATGAGTTTCACAGTCTGTGTCACCTGAGTAAAACGAAAAACAGCGTTATACGGGATATGCATAACGCTGTCTAGTATCGATTAAATTTTAATTTTCCTAGCGGCCTAAGATCATCTCAAGCACAAATTTACTACCGATAAATCCAATCGCTAAAAGTACAAAACCTATTAAGGTAAAACGAATTGCTTTTTGTCCTCTCCAACCAAGCTTGTAATGGCCGATCAGTAATGCACCATAGATAAACCAAGAAATAATACTAAATACGGTTTTATGAGCAAGATGCTGAGCAAAGAAGTTATCAATGGTTAAAAAACCAAATGTAAGCGCAATCGTTAATAAAATGAAACCAGTAATGATTAGATCAAATAACAAAGATTCCATCGCTTGAATTGGCGGGAGTAGGTTGACCCAAAAACGTTTTTTTTGTTTCTTTTTGAGTTCACGATTTTGGAACCATATTAAGATTGCATGTATGGTTGCCATCAGTAAAACTGCATAGGCAGAAAGTGAAAGAATAATATGAGTATCAAGACCTAGCGAATGCTGCTCAATAAATTGGTTTGGTCGACTAAATGCAAAACCTAAAATAAGACCAATAGCTGCGACAGGAATGCCTAACAAGTTTAACGGCAGAATAGGGCGGAAAGTACTAAAAATTAAGCTTAACAATAGCATAAGTCCCGATGTGAAAGACATCAGGTTAAATACATCGTAGTTAATTCCCGCTGGTGTAAGCATGGCATCGCATAAAACTGTACCGTGCAACAGTAGTGCCAAGATAGTAACAAAAGCAAATAACCATGAGTTTGGTTCACGTTTTGACATTAAACGAATAAACAGATACCAGAAAGAAGTGGTATATGCG
>MTET01003037.1_pt2 | contig 11703 bp, 6 predicted proteins | sample 1042671 | NCBI WGS metagenome assembly MTET01 (sample SAMN06185814, study PRJNA358809) | soil metagenome | isolation source: garden soil control | place: India | collected 2015-05-23
GCACGGTGATCCACTACTGATCACCCACTATCCATTCAACACCAACCATCAAGGAAACTAACCATGTCCACTCCTGTCATTTCCGGCGACGGCATCTTCTCGCACGTCTTCATCGGCGCCGCCGACGTCCAGAAGTCGGCCGCGTTCTACGACGCCGCCCTGGGTGCTCTCGGCATCAAGAACCTCGGTCCTTTCGGCAACGGATGGGTGCTTTTCGGTCGCGAAAAGCCGGCTTTCATCATCGCCCGTCCGGGCAATGGTGAAGCGCCTTCGAGCAACGGCGTGACGGTCGGCTTTGCGGCCGCCACTCCCGCCGAAGTGGATGCCTTCCACGCCGCCGGCCTTGCCGCAGGCGGCACCGACGAGGGCCAGCCTGGCCCGCGTGGCCACCTGCCGGGTGCCTATGCGGCCTACCTGCGTGATCCGGCGGGCAACAAGGTCTGCTCGTACACCTTCGTCTGAAAGCTAGGAAGCTGAGGGCGTTCTGAAAGGGCCAGCACAAGCCTCTACACGGCGAGCCTATTAGACGGACCGTGTAGAGCGGTGTCTGCTCATGAAGATCGGCCCGCAGCCATGTGCGAAACGCATGGCTGCGGGCATTTGCTTTGAAGCGTGTTTTTCAACCAAGAAGAAATGAGGTCGTTATGAAAGAGCCGGCCAACATAAATACGACGACCGTACAACCCACCCCGACCGCCACCGTGTACGGCATGCCGGCCTACACCGATCGTGCTGCCGCCGTGGGTGAAGTGCATGCGCGCCCGCATCTGTTGATTCAGGCCCCGCGCGGCATATTGCAGCTCGCTTTCATGACCGAAGGCGACCAGGCCAAGGATCAGATGGCGATGAGCGAGTTGTCTCATCGCTTCGGCGTTGCCGAACCCGACCATGCTACGCCGCTTCACGGCGTGACATGGGACGAAGGAGACCTGCACTGTGAAAAGCACACCGAGTTCTCGACGTATCTCTGGTGCGCTTCGCTGGATTCCGAGACGGGAGAGCCGTGCGGCGAAAACCCGTTCAGGCATGGATTTGTGCCTCCCGGCCCGGTCGTATCCGGCATCCGTTTGAGACTTCTTCCGTGGACGCCGGAAACGGAGAAGGAGGCCGATCGCTTCGATCCTGCCAGCCTGTGCTACTCGCTGGTGGAGAACGGCTCTGCCGCCATTCTGACCGACTTCCGACAGGATGAGGATGGCCTGACGCAGATCCTCGTCCTGGCCCGCGATTTGACCCCGGCGCGGGCGGGTGCGCTGGCTCAACGTCTGCTGGAGATCGAGACCTACCGTACCTTGGCGTTGCTGTCCCTGCCGTTGACACGATCGATGACGTCGGAGCTGCGACGCATGGAGTCGCGCCTTGCGGCGATCACCGACGAGATGTGTACGAGCTTGGTGGAACGGCGCGACAGCGACGTGCTGCTGTCCGAATTGACCGGCCTGGCTGCCGAGCTGGAAGCTGGAGTTGCGGCGAATCTCTATCGCTTCGGTGCCAGCCGTGCCTACTACGAGATCGTCGAGGAAAGGCTGGCAGCGCTTTCGGAAGAGGCCGTATCCGGGTACTGCGCCTGGGCGGATTTCCTGCAGCGCCGCATCGCTCCAGCCATGCGGACATGCCAATCCGTAAAGGAGCGCCAGGCCAAGCTCTCAGACAAGCTGACCCGGGCCATCGCGTTGCTGCGTTCCTGGATCGACGTTGAGCTTGAACGCCAGAACCGCGATCTGCTGGCGTCGATGAACAACCGGGCCAAGATGCAATTGCGCCTTCAGCAGACCGTCGAAGGCCTGTCGGTCGCGGCAATTTCTTATTACGTCGTGAGTCTTCTCGGCTACTTGCTCAAGGGCATTCCGATGGTTCACGACAGCGTGGCGCCGGTGATGGCGGTTCTGGTGCCTGCGGTGATGCTGACGATCTGGTGGATCGTGCGCAGGATCAGGCATGCCCACGGCGACACGGTGGCGGAAGAGAAATCTTCCTGACGAGCTGCCGTCTTGGCGCGCGAGAGCTGCGCCGTTCCTTTGAACATAGGAGAACTACATGGAACGCATCGAACATCACGCCAGCTTTGATGGTTGGCAGGACGTTTATCAGCATGAATCGACGACGCTCGGTTGCACGATGAAGGTCGGCGTCTATCTGCCTCCGCAGGCGCAGCACGGCAAAGTGCCGGTGCTGTACTGGCTTTCGGGCCTGACCTGCACCGAGCAGAACTTCATCACCAAGTCCGCCGTCCAGCGCTACGCGGCCGAACATGGCATTGCCGTCGTCGCGCCCGATAGCAGCGCTCGCGGCGAAGGCGTTGCCGACGATCCTGCCTATGACCTCGGACAGGGCGCGGGGTTCTACGTCAATGCCACACAGGAACCCTGGGCTGCGAATCATCGGATGTACGACTACGTCGTGCAGGAACTGCCGGCGCTGATCGAGGCCCACTTTCCCGTGACAGCGGAGCGGAGCATCAGCGGCCATTCCATGGGAGGACACGGTGCTCTGGTCATCGCCCTGCGCAACCCGGGCCGTTATCGAAGCGTCTCGGCCTTCTCGCCCATCGTCGCCCCCACCCAGGTTCCCTGGGGGCACAAGGCCTTCGAGGCGTACCTGGGCAGCGATCGGGAGGTGTGGAAACAGTACGACACCGTGGAGCTGATTCGCACCGTGCAGGAGCGTTTGCCGTTGCTGGTGGACCAGGGCTTGGGCGACGAGTTCCTGGAGAGCCAGCTTCAGCCCGACCTGCTGCGCAAGGCCTGCGACGAGACGGGGCACCCGCTCACGTTGAATCTGCGCCCAGGCTACGACCACAGCTACTACTTCATTGCCAGTTTCATTGGCGAGCATATGGCACACCACGCATCGGCGCTGAAACGCTGAGAGAGAGGAGATCAGGTCATGACAAAGACCTCCAAAAACCGACATCACGTCGTCATTATCGGAGCGGGCTTCGGCGGGATCGAGGTTGCCAACCAGCTTGCTGGTGCCGAGGTCGATGTGACGATCATCGATCGGCGCAATCATCACCTGTTCCAACCCTTGCTTTACCAGGTTGCAGGGGCGTCACTTTCGACATCCGAGATCGCCTGGCCTATTCGCTATCTCTTCCGAAATCGCCCGGAAGTGAACACCTTGATGGCGGAAGTGGAAGGTATCGACCAGGACGCGCGTCAGGTCATTCTCAACAATGGATTGCGGCAAACCTACGACACGCTCGTGCTCGCGACAGGCGCTACCCATGCCTACTTCGGACACGACGAATGGGGGGCTTTCGCGCCGGGGTTGAAGACGCTGGAAGATGCCACGACCATTCGGGGCCGAATCCTCGCGGCTTTCGAGGAGGCTGAGCGCACGAGCGATCCTCAGCAGCGTGCCGCGCTGCAGACGTTCGTCATCATCGGTGGTGGTCCCACCGGGGTTGAATTGGCCGGAACCATCGCCGAGCTTGCACGAGACACGCTGGCGCGTGACTTTCGCTCGATCGACCCGAGCACGTCGCGGGTTGTACTGATCGAGGCTGGCCCGCGTCTGTTGTCCGTCTTTCCAGAGGATCTTTCGGCCTATACGCGCCAGGCGCTCGAAAAGCTCGGCGTCGAGGTCGTGCTGGGTACGCCGGTCACCGAATGCTCGGCCGATGGCGTGGTGTACGGTGGCAAGCCCCTTTCGGCCAAGACCATCGTCTGGGCCGCCGGAGTCCAGGCGTCTCCCGCGGCTCGCTGGCTGGGCGCTGCGTCTGATCGTGCGGGTCGGGTGGTCGTTGGCCCTGACCTGACGGTGGCCGGTCGGCCGGAGGTCTTCGCCATCGGCGATACAGCCTCGTGCACCATGGCCGATGGGAAGCCCGTGCCGGGCATCGCCCCGGCCGCCAAACAGCAAGGGAAGTACGTCGCCAACCTCATTGGACGGCGTTTGAAGGGCAAGCCCGCTGACGGACCTTTCAAATACCGGCATCAGGGGAACCTGGCCACCATCGGCCGCAGCCTGGCGGTGATTGACATGGGGCGGGTGAAGCTGCGTGGTGCCTTTGCGTGGTGGATCTGGAAGCTGGCGCACATCTACTTTCTGATCGGTACGCGAAATCGTCTCAGCGTCGCTTTGAGCTGGGTATGGAACCACAGCATCGGCTACCGCGGCTCTCGCATCATCATGCATGCGATTAGCGACAAAGAGCCCGCGGCGTTGGACAAATCCGGCTCCCTGGATTGAGGTGCCAACGTTATCGGAACGTCAACTATCAGAAATGCCAGGGAGAGGAACTTGACCGATCTATTCACGACAAAGCCCAAGCCTCCCTTGGCCGAACTCCTGCGGCCCAAGACGCTGGATGAATTCGTCGGGCAACGGCACTTGCTCGGCCCCGGCAAGCCGCTTCGTCTCGCGTTCGAGGCGGGCAAGTTGCACTCGTTCATCCTCTGGGGGCCGCCAGGCGTGGGCAAGACCACCCTGGGGCGCCTGGCCGCCAGTGCGACCGACAGCCGATTCATCGCCATCTCGGCCGTGCTTGCCGGGGTGAAGGACATCCGGCAAGCCATCGACGAGGCCCAGGCAGAACTGGACAACCATGGTCGATCGACGGTGCTTTTCGTCGATGAGATCCATCGCTTCAACAAGGCGCAGCAGGATGCCCTACTGCCCCATGTCGAGTCGGGGCTCCTGACCCTGGTGGGGGGGACGACCGAGCATCCGGGGCTGGCGGTCAATTCCGCGCTGCTCTCGCGCGCGCAGGTCTATACCCTCGAACCGCTGTCCGGCGACGAACTGAACCAGCTCTACGAACGCGCACTGCCGCATCTCCAGGGCGTCACGTTGGACGCGGACGCGCTGGATCTGCTCAAGGGCTTTGCCGATGGCGATGGCAGGCGCTTCCTCAATCTGCTTGAGCAGGTGACGAATGCTGCGTCGGGCGCGGGCAAGGCCGTGGTCGATGGCGAGTTTGCCAAACTGTCCACCAGCCCATCACTGCGCAGGTTCGACAAGGGCGGCGACGAGTTCTACTGGCAGCTCTCCGCCTTCCACAAGTCGCTGCGGGGCTCCGACCCCGACGCGGCCCTGTACTGGCTGGCCCGCATCCTCGACGGCAGCGGCGACGTCAGCCAGGTGACGCGCCGCATGATCGTGGTGGCCAGCGAAGACATCGGCAATGCCGACCCGCAGGCGCTGCAACTGGCGCTCAATGCCGCGCTGGCTTATGAGAGGCTGGGTTCCCCCGAAGGCGAAATACCGATTGCCCACGCGGCGACCTACCTTGCTGCCGCCCCCAAGTCGAACGCTGCCTATGCCGCCTGGAACAAGGCGAAGGCCTTCGTCAAGAACAACGGCTCCCTGCCTGTGCCTCTCCATCTTCGCAATGCGCCGACGAAGCTGATGCAGCAGATGGGGTATCACGAAGGCTACCGCTACGCCCATGACGAGCCCAACGGCTATGCCGCTGGGCAAAGCTACTTTCCCGAGGGCGTGGCGCGGCCGGGCTGGTATCAGCCAACGGACAGAGGTGTTGAGCGCAGGCTGGGAGAAAGGCTTACTTGGCTGCGCTCGCTGGATGATGGGACGCTGCCAGAGGCGGACGCCTGACTGGTCGTCTCCGAAACCGGCTCATCGCGACTTCACGAACTACAGGAACAGGATAAGAACATGTCAGCCACTTCTTTCGGTGCATCCTCGGCGAAGATCAGCCGGGGACGCGTTGCCCGCTATCTGCGCACGGAGTCTGGTGCTGCGGTGCTGCTGGTGATCGTCACGGTCGTGGCGCTGGCGTGGGCGAACTCGCCGCTATCCGATGCCTATTTCGAGTTGTGGCACCTGGACGTCGGGTTTGACTTCGGGCCGCTGGGCCTGCACATGGACCTGCATCACTGGGTCAACGACGGCCTGATGGTGGTCTTCTTCTTCCTGATCGGCCTGGAGGTGCGTCAGGAGTTCGCCCACGGATCGCTCCGGGATCGCAGCCGTGCCCGTCTCGCTCTGATCGCGGGGGTCGCGGGTGTAGTGCTTCCCGCGCTGGTGTATGTCCTGATCGTGGGGCTGGCCGGAAGTGAGGGCCTGCACGGGTGGGGGGCGGTGGTCGGCACCGATACGGCGTTCATGCTGGGTACCCTGGCGATCGTCGGCCCGCGGCTATCCGGTCAGTTGCGCGTGTTCTTGCTCACCCTGACCGTGGTCGATGACTTCCTCGCCGTGTCCATCATCGGCATCGTCTATAGCGAGGAGATCCGGGTAATCCCGTTGCTGATCGCCCTCGCCAGTCTCGTCGGGTTGTGGTTGCTAGGGCGCAACCGCCAGTGGCGGGCAACGCCCTATGTGCTGATCGTGATCGTGCTGTGGCTCGCGGCCGTGCACTCCGGCATCCATGCCTCCCTCGCCGGGATGGCCGCGGGGCTCCTGATCCCCGCCTACGCAACGCAACGTCACAAGGTCGTAGCGGCAAGACAGTTGTTCCGTGACTTCTGGCAGTCTCCGAGTGCCGCATCGGCTCGCGCGGTGGACTGCGGGCTGTCCCGGGGTATCTCGGTGAACGAGCGGCTGCACGAGTTCCTGCGGCTGCCGACAGCGCTGCTGATCGTGCCGGTGTTCGCCTTGGCGAACGCCGGGGTGGACCTGCGTGGTGGGCTGCTCGCTGAGGCCTTCGACTCGCCCGTGACCTGGGGCGTCATCGCGGGGCTCGTGCTCGGCAAGCTCCTGGGCATCGGGCTCATCACTCTCGCCGCGGTCCGCCTCGGCCTGGGGCGCCTGCCGGCGGGTGTCGGAATGGGGAGCGTGTTCGGTGGTGCGGCACTGTCCGGGATCGGGTTCACCGTGTCGCTGCTCATCATCGGGCTCGCGTTCGGCACGACCTCCGACCTGGGCCGCCAGGCGACGGTCGGCGTGCTCGTGTCGATGGTGTTCGCCACGTTGCTCGGGTGGCTTATCTTCAAGGTTGCCGCTCGCAGGTGGGGTGAGGAGACCGCCGATCTGCCGATGGTGCTTGAGCCGCCGGTCGATCCGGAGATCGATCACATCCGCGGGCCGGAGGACGCGCAGCTCACGCTGGTGGAGTACGTGGACTTCGAGTGCGCGTACTGTGCGCATGCTACCGGTTCTTGGGAGGATCTGCGCGCCCACTTCGGTGACGACCTGCGGTATGTGGTGCGCCATCTGCCGCACCACCCGCACGGGCCGATTGCCGCGAGGGCGTCCGAGGCAGCGGCGAACCAGGGGATGTTCTGGCCGTGGCTGGACTTCGTGTTCACCCGTCAGCATGCGCTGGAGCGCGAGCATCTGATCGGCTACGCCGCCGAGCTTGGGCTCGACGTCGAACGGTTCATCGCGGATCTCGACAGCACCGCGGTGATCGAGCGTGTCGAGCGCGACCTCGCCAGTGCGGTCGCCAGCGGTGCGCACGCCACGCCGACGTTCTTCGTCGAGGGTCGTCGTCTGCGCGGCAGCTACGACGCCCGCACTGTCACCGCAGCGCTAGAAGCCAGCCGCCGCGGCACCCGAACTCAGGAAGTCCCGTCCTGAGCGGGACGAACTACAGGATAAGAACATGCCAAACAATTCTTTCGGTGAATCCTCTTGTACCGCTGCGGCCAGCGGCCTCGTGCAGGTGCGTGGCGCGCGCGAGAACAACCTCAAGGAGGTGGACGTCTCCATCCCGCGTAACGCGCTGGTGGTGTTCTCGGGTGTCTCCGGCTCCGGCAAGTCCTCGCTGGCCTTCGGCACCATCTATGCCGAGGCCCAGCGACGCTACTTCGAGTCGGTGGCCCCCTATGCGCGGCGACTGATCGACCAGGCCGGCGTGCCGGACGTCGATGCGATCGACGGCCTGCCGCCGGCGGTGGCGCTGCAGCAGCAGCGTGGCTCCAGCAACGCGCGTTCCTCCGTGGGCAGTGTGACCACCCTGTCCAGCCTGGTGCGGATGATGTATTCGCGCGCCGGCGCCTATCCGGCCAACCAGCCGATGCTGTACGCCGAGGATTTTTCGCCGAACACGCCGCAGGGCGCGTGCCCGACCTGCCACGGCCTGGGCCATGTGTACGAGGTGACCGAGGCCATCATGGTGCCCGATCCCTCCCTGAGCATCCGCGAGCGGGCGATCGCCTCCTGGCCCCCCGCCTGGCAAGGCCAGAACCTGCGCGACATCCTGGTCAGCATGGGCTACGACGTTGACCGGCCGTGGAAGGACCTGCCGAAGAAGGACCGCGACTGGATTCTGTTCACCGAGGAAACACCGACGGTGCCGGTGTACGCCGGTTTCACGCCTGCCGAAACCCGCGCAGCGCTCAAGCGCAAGATGGAGCCGAGCTACATGGGCACCTTCACCGGCGCCCGGCGGTATGTGCTGCACACCTTTGCCAACACCCAGAGCGCGTTGATGAGAAAGCGCGTGTCCCGGTTCATGGAGGGCAAACCGTGCCCCACCTGCCACGGCAAGCGGCTCAAGCCCGAGGCGCTGTCGGTCACCTTCGCCGGCGTGGACATCGGCGCGTTCATGCAGATGCCGCTGGACCAGTTGGCGGCCTTGCTCGAACCCATCGCCCAGGGCGATTTCCGCGCCCATGCAGCGGGGGCGGCTACGGACAAGGAAGCGACCCGACGCGACCGTGCCGAACGCGCGGCCTCCGGCCGCGCCGTCCATGCGGTATCGCCCGACGTGCGCCGCACCTCGGCGCTATCGGAAGAAAAGCGCCTCGCCGCGCAGCGCCTGGCCGGTGGCGTGATGGCACGCCTGCGCCAACTGCGTGGGCTGGGCCTGGGCTACCTGACGCTGGACCGGGCCACGCCGACGCTTTCGGCCGGCGAGTTGCAGCGCCTGCGGCTGGCCACGCAATTGAGTTCCCTGCTGTTCGGTGTCGTGTACGTGCTCGACGAGCCCTCCGCGGGCCTGCACCCCTCCGATAGCCAGGCCCTGTACGACGCGCTCGACCGGCTGCGCGACGCCGGCAACTCGGTGTTCGTGGTGGAGCACGACCTGGACCTGATGCGCCGCGCGCAATGGCTGGTGGATGTCGGGCCGGATGCTGGTGAGCGTGGCGGCCGCGTGCTCTACAGCGGCGAGCCGGATGGCCTGCGCAAGATTGCCGAATCGCGTACTGCACGCTACCTGTTCGATGAGATCCCCGCGCCGGGAAGCCGGGCACGCGAAGCGACCGGCTGGCTGGAGCTGCAGGACATTCACCGCCACAACCTGCATGGCGTGAATGCGCGCATTCCGCTGGGCGTGCTGACTGCCGTCACCGGCATCTCCGGCTCGGGCAAGTCCAGCCTCGTCGCGCAGGCCCTGCCGGAGCTGGTGCTGCTGCACCTGGGCCACGAGCCCGAGGACGACGCGGCCGAAAGCGCCACCAGCGAAGGGCCGGCAGTGATCGAAGCGACCGGCGGCCATCTGGCGGGCGACGTGGACGCCGTACAGCGTCTGGTGCAGGTGGACCAGAAACCGATCGGGCGCACGCCGCGGTCGAACCTGGCCACCTACACGGGCCTGTTCGACCATGTGCGCAAGCTGTTCGCTGCCACGCCCGATGCGCGACGCCGCCGCTACGATGCCGGACGGTTCTCGTTCAACGTCGCCAAGGGGCGCTGCGAGACCTGCGAGGGCGAGGGCTTCGTCAGCGTGGAACTGCTGTTCATGCCCAGCGTGTACGCGCCGTGCCCGACGTGCCATGGCGCACGCTACAACGAGGCCACGCTGAAGGTGCAATGGAACGGGCGCAACATCGCCGAGGTGCTGCAGATGACCGTGGACGAAGCCAGCGAATTCTTCGCGGGTGAAGACGCTGTGGCAAGGCCACTGCAACTGCTGCGCGATATCGGACTGGGCTACCTGCGCCTGGGGCAACCGGCCACCGAGCTTTCCGGTGGCGAGGCGCAGCGTATCAAGCTGGCGACCGAGCTTCAGCGCAGCCAGCGCGGCCGAAGCCTGTACGTGCTCGACGAGCCGACTACCGGGCTGCATGCGTCGGACGCCGACCGGCTGCTGGTGCAGTTGCAGCGCCTGGTCGATGCCGGCAATACCGTAGTGATGATCGAACACGATATGCGCGCGGTGGCCCAGGCCGATTGGGTGATCGACGTGGGGCCTGGTGCAGGCGCTGCCGGCGGCAGCATCGTGGTGGCGGGCTCCCCTCAGCAGGTGGCCCGAACGTCTGGCAGCAGAACCGCTCCGTTCCTTGCACAGGAGTTGGCGCGGGCCGAGTAGCTCAGTTCGCCAAATGTTGCCAATTTTCGCGGGGCATTGATCGTCGCCACACGACGGTGGCGATCAATGCCCGAATCGCGTCATCCTTCCTGAGTCAGAGCAAGATAGGGATTGTTGGGCGGTATTTCGGCGAGTGCCAAGGACCCATCTTCGAGGAGGTAGCCATGCAGTCGGCGGGACTTCCTCGGGCCCGTGACTTCACAGGTCCAAATGTTCAGGCCATTGGGGTGCTTGCGATGTAGCTGCAGCTTCTCGAAGCGCTTCTGCACCCACTGCCAATCCTGTTGATTCTCCTGCTTGGCGAGTGCGGCCACTTCGGGATGCTCCTGCGCATAGCGTTGGAACACACCCGGGCTGACCAGGTAGGCCGTGTCATTCACCGTATGCACGAGTGCCTTCGCGTCGTTGATGATGAGCCGTCGTGAGGCGATTCCCTGCTTCAGCCAAACCATGAACTGTTCCCCGGATGGCTTCGTTGCCGATGACCCAGGCGTAGGCGCGGGTGCAGGTGCAGGCGATGGAATGGACGTCGCGGCTGTTGCTGGCGCGGGGGTGTGGAGGAACTCCTCGGCATCCTGGCCAACGCCGGCCGACTCACCCAAGCCCACCATCGCGAGCAAATCCTCCATGACGTCGGGCACGGGCTGGGCTGCGGGCGGTGAAACGATGGTGGTGCTGTCGCCCTCCCAAATCGGAGGCTCTTGACCTCCCTGCGCTGGGTTCACCGAGACGGTAGGCGCGGGAGCCGACATGCAGGCGTCGTTTTCCGCGGGCGTCGCGTCGATCTCTACCGTGCCCGCGAAAGGTGCTGGTCGCTCGCCAGACTCCCAGATCAGCGCGGGAGCGAGACGCAACAGGGTGAACGAATGGGACCAGCCGGTCGTGCTGGTCACGGTCGCGCGCCAGACCGCTTTGCCGTCCGAGGTGGGCTGGAGCATGCCGTGGTCTTGCAGCACGTTGAACACGGCGGTGTTGTTCGCAGGAATGCCATCGATCCCCTGAGACAGGAGGTGTGCGCGCAGTTTGTCCGAAACCGTCTTGCTCACCAGCCACAAACCATCCTCGGTGAGCCAGCCATCGGAGGCTTCCGGCTGGTTCAGCTTCAACTGTTCCTTGAGCAGGTAGCGCAACCCGTCCAGCAGCTTGCGTTGCAGTGCGTGCTTGGGCGCGGCCATGGCGCGCGCCGGATCGCCGCCCAGCTCCTGGGCCACCGACGCCCGGTCTGCTTGCACGACGAGTTCCCCCAGTACACCGGCATGTTCGTACTGACCGGCCAGCACATAGAGCAGCGGTGCCCAGAGAGCCGGATAGTCGCTGAGCCAGTCCAGGACGTGGCGGTCGAGCAGTTGGCGATAGAGCAAGCCTGTTGCGGCGCTGTGCAGGCGGTATTCGCGGTCGTCACGGTAGCGAAATCGGTACGCCTGGTGCAGCGGGCCATGCCACGGATGCCAAGTACTGCCGTCGGCCAGTTCGACGTGTAGATCGACAGCGATCTTGCCGATGTCGTGCAGTAGTGCCGCGTAGGCGACGGCGGCGGTCCA
>MTET01005143.1_pt2 | contig 11600 bp, 10 predicted proteins | sample 1042671 | NCBI WGS metagenome assembly MTET01 (sample SAMN06185814, study PRJNA358809) | soil metagenome | isolation source: garden soil control | place: India | collected 2015-05-23
GATTTCGTATTTGGACAGTTTTCATCTACCGATTGTTCTGGTCAATGATGGCAGTGATGCTTCATGTAGCGAAATTTTAAAAGAGTTGGCAGAGCAATATTCCCAAATTCATCTTATTGAGCATGAGGTGAATAAGGGTAAGGGACAAGCTGTAATGACTGGTTTACGTGCAGCCTATGAGCTTGGTTTAAGCCATGTATTACAACTCGATTCGGATGGTCAACACTGTTGGGATGACATTCCAAAATTTATTGAGCAGTCTCACCAGCATCCCGATGCAATGGTGATTGGTCAGCCATACTTTGATGCCTCTATTCCTAAAAAACGCTTATATGGCCGTTACATTACTCATTTTTGGGTGTGGTTAAATAGCTTATCTTTTGAAATTAAAGATAGCATGTGCGGGTTTCGCGTATATCCGCTCGAGAGCACAATCAAGGTATTGAATAGTGCTAAATTTCAGCCACGTATGGGCTTTGATAGTGAAATTTTAGTACGTTTAAAATGGGAAAATACCCCTTTTATTAATGTACCAACGCCTGTGGTTTATCCAGAGCAGGGTATTTCTCATTTTCATGCTTGGCGAGATAACTTAGGGCTAAGTAAAGCGCATGCAACTTTGTTTATGGGCATGCTGATTCGCTTACCGAAGCTGTTAAAACAAAAGCTGCAAGGTTGATTATGACAGATTCAGCTTCACCAAAATGGAATGACATTAAAGAGCGAGGAGGGATGCTACCCCTCATGCTGATGTTGTGGTTTTACCGTTTTGGTGGACGTTGGTTATGCAAGTTTGTGATGTACTTCGTCATCATGTGGTACTGGTTATTTGCTGTCGCAGCAAGGCAGGCCTCCTTACTTTATTTACAAAAACTGCATCATTTTGCTGGATCGCAGTCTCCCTTTAGCCATCAACCAAATTGGACAAATAGCTATGCGCATTTCATGCAATTTGGCGAATGTATTCTAGATAAGATTGAGGGCTGGCTAGCTAATATTCCCGAGCAGGAACTGCAAGTTTTTGGACATGAAAACTTCTCTCAGCATTATCAAAAAGGTGCTCTGATTATTGTCTCTCACTTTGGCAATATTGAGTTGCTTCGAGCCATTAAGTCAGAGCATCCGCAGAAAATTAATGTGCTGGTTTACCAAAAGCATGCGACAAAATTTAATGAGTTTTTGAAAAAAATAAATGATAAGGCAGATGTTTGTCTTTTATCAGTTGATGAGCTGGGTATTGAAACTGCCATGCTATTGCAAGACAAAATGCAGCAAGGTGAGTGGGTCATTGTGGCGGCAGATCGAGTACCTGTGCAGTCAGATCGTGTACAGCATGTTGATTTTTTAGGAGAGTCAGCAGCTTTCCCGCAGGGTGCATGGATTTTAGCAAATTTACTCAAAGTGCCTGTTATTGCCGTGTTTTGCTATCGGGTGCAGCAGCAGTTTCAAGTGCATATTCATTCAATTGCCGAGCGGGTGAGTTTACCTCGTGCTAACCGTATTGAAAGTATGCAAACCATCACTAAAACGTATGTTGCCGTACTAGAACAGCATTGTCTGCGTGCCCCTTATCAATGGTTTAATTTTTATAATTTTTGGACGAAATAACATGCGTGTGTTAACCGTAGGTGAACAGCCACTGAGTATTGAAGATGTCGTTTCTGTAGCAAGAGGCGAATGTCAGGTTGCTTTACCTGAAACGTCTGAGTGGCGTGAACTGATTCAAAAAGGCGCTGATTTTCTCGATCAACTCCTTGAAGAAGAAGGGGTAATCTACGGTGTAACTACGGGGTATGGCGACTCATGTTTGGTTGAAGTGCCATTGCATCAGGTTAATGAATTACCGCTGCATCTTTCACGTTTTCATGGTTGTGGTTTAGGTGAAGATTTAGATGTCATCACTGCACGTGCAGTAGTGGTGACGCGTTTATGTTCGTTAGCTCGCGGTTATTCAGGCGTGTCGATCGCTTTGCTGGAACGCTTAGTTTGGTTGCTGAATGAAAATGTAATTCCAGTTATTCCATCTGAAGGTTCAGTCGGGGCAAGTGGTGACTTAACACCGTTATCTTATATTGCGGGAACTTTAGTCGGCGAGCGTGATGTCTATGTTAATGGGCAAATTGTTCCTGTTGCTCAGGTGTATGCTGAAAAAAATATGCAGCCTTTAACGCTTAGACCTAAAGAAGGTTTGGCGCTCATGAACGGCACAGCAGTGATGACAGCAATTGCTTGTCTAAACTATAAAAAAGCAGAGCAAATTGCACTTGCTAGTACTTTAATTACTGCTCTAAATGTTTTGGCCTTGGAAGGTAATCCTAGTCATTTTGATGAAGTACTGTTTGCACAGAAACCTCATCCGGGACAGCAACAGATTGCCAAGCAATTACGTGACTGGCTGAATAGTGAAGTACAAACAGCACATCAAAGCCCACGTTTGCAAGACCGTTATTCGCTTCGTTGCGCACCGCATATTATTGGCGTGTTTGAAGACTCAAAAGTATGGTTACGTCAGTTTATTGAAAATGAGCTGAATTCAAGTAATGACAATCCACTAATTGATCCTGTAGGGATGCGTGTATTGCATGGCGGTCATTTTTACGGTGGACATATTGCACAGGCAATGGATAGCTTAAAAATTATGATTGCCAATATTGCTGATCTGATGGATAGACAGATTGCACAACTAGTCGATCATAAAATGAATCATGGTTTACCGCGTAATTTAACCGGTGCAACGGCTGAACGTTTACCATTGAATCATGGTTTTAAAGCGGTACAAATCGGAGTATCGGCGTGGACGGCTGAAGCCTTGAAAAATACTTTGGCAGCTTCAATTTTTTCACGTTCAACCGAATGTCATAACCAAGACAAAGTCAGTATGGGAACCATTGCTGCGCGTGATGCGAGCCGAGTAATTACCTTAACACAGCAAGTCATTGCAGCTCTTTGCTGTGCGAGTGTGCAGGCGATTAATTTAAAAGGTTTCACGGCACAGTTAAGTCCGACATTGCAGGCATTTATGCAATGGACCTTACAAAGCTTTGCATTTGTCGAAGAAGACCGACCATTACAAACCGAATTACAACAGATTGTTGATCGTTTAGACCAACTTGAATTGTTTAATCAACCAGAATTTATGGGATAAGGTGAGCCAATGCATGCAGATGTAATCATTGAAATTCCATTTCATGATGTCGATACCATGAATGTGGTTTGGCATGGACACTATTTAAAATATTTTGAGATTGCGCGCTGTAAATTGCTCGATCAATTTCATTACAACTATATGCAGATGAAAGAATCAGGCTATGCTTGGCCTGTGATTGAAAGCCATGTTCGCTATGCATACGGTATTGAGTTTGAACAAAAGATTCGGGTTCGAGCCATTTTAAAGGAATGGGAAAACCGTTTGAAAATCGATTATTTGATTTTTGATGCTGAGTCTGGGAAACGTTTAACTAAAGGTTATACCACGCAGGTCGCGGTGAATATTGAAGCTCGTGAAATGTGTTTTCAATCGCCTCAAGTTTTGTTTGATCGTTTAAATGCATGGTCTGAGTTTCAACCGAAGAGGAATGCGTGATGTTTAAATTCATCAAGACTTTAGGTTTAGGTGCTGCTGTTTGGATGAGCAGTTTAAGTGCGGTCTATGCAGCGCCCACACATATCACTCAAATTTTTCAGCAATTGTCACAGTCTCCTACGGTTCGTGCTGATTTCGAACAGCAAAAAAAATTGCCATCGTTGAATAAAACTTTTGTCTCGAACGGCTCTTTATTGTTCTCAAAATCTTATGGTGTAGCGTGGCAAATCAAACGACCTGTGCAAGCAGATTTGATCGTTACCCCAACCAAATTGGTACAGAAAACGCAGCGTACATTTAGCCAAATACAAGTTGATCAATCGCCATATAGTTCGGTTGCGACGTTATTCTTACAGCTCATGTCTGGTAATGAACAGGCCTTGGCAAAGAATTTTAATGTAGTAAGTGCGAATTATAGCCCAGCGGGTTGGAGCATGAGCTTAACTCCGAAAAGTAGCTTGTTTAAAAAGTTATTTGTGCGTGTTGATGCTCAAGGGCAACAGTACGTCAACCAAATTGTGATTACCGAGAAAGCAAATAATTTAACGACTATTCGCTTTAGTCACCAGACTTCTCAACCGACGAATCTAACGGCTGCTGAGCATGCGATTTTCCAACTGGCAAAATAGGTTCACCGCGCTTTGGTTAATTGCCCTGTTACTGATTGCTGCGGGGCTTGGCGTGACGTGGCTGAATAAAGATATTCATATTCAAACTAATATTTTTGCGTTATTGCCTAAAGTTCAGCAAGATCCCGAACTTGCACGTACTCAGCAGTACATGAATGAGCAGCTTAACAATAAAGTATTTGTGGTGGTAGATGCCAAAGATGAGACTGCAATACAACAAGCGACTCATTTTTTAACTGCGCAAGCCAAGCAAAGTGCGCTATGGCAACCACTCAAACCACAGCTTGATTTTGATCATTTTGCAAAACAGTTGTATCAACATCGAGCAGGCTTGTTAAGTGCTCAAGATCAAGCCTTATTGCAAAAAAAGGATTATGCTGCGCTGACTGAACAAAGTCTGATGCAAATGATGAGTCCAGGCATGCCTGTCACTGCTGAGTCACTTAAGCAAGACCCGCTATTATTGTTCCCTCGTTATGTCATGCAGTTGGCACCCCCGTCGCAACAAGATATTGAAATGGAGCAGGGCTTTGCCACGATTCATCATGAGCAAGGTATCTCTCGACTTTTCGTATTACAGTTGACGCAAAGCCCATACAATATTGATTACCAAGAACAGACCTCTACTTGGATTGAACAAACTAAGCAAAAGCTAGCGACAATGGGATTAAAATCTCATTGGACTGGAACTATTTTATTTTCAAATTTTGGTACGCAATCCGCCAAACAAGAAATCTCAACTATTGGTGTTGGCTCGACACTAGGCTTAATTTTTCTGGTTTGGTTCGGCTTTCGATCATTGCGACCTTTGGCGACTGAGTTTATTGCCGTTTCGACTGGAAGCTTTGTGGCGTTTGCGGTCACGCATTGGGTGTTTGGTGAAATTCACCTGATGACATTGGTATTCGGTGCGAGTCTGATTGGTGTCTGTGTCGATTTTTCATTTTATTTTATGGCGATGCAATCGCAGCATAGACAGCTCGGTGGTTTTCAAATTTTAAAACCGCTATTACCAAGTTTGTTTATGGGCTTAATGACTACATTGGTTGCTTACATCTTTTTGAGTTTTACTCCGTTTCCTGGGTTTAAGCAGATTGCAGTCTTTTCAATTGTAGGATTAACTGCGGCGTGGATCAGTAGTGTACTGCTATTACCAAGATTACCAGCACTCAATGCTCAGCCTGCTATACAAGCACTGTCATGGATTGGACAAGCACGGTTATGGTTTCAGCAACGAACCAAAGTTCGTTATGGCTTGATTGCAATCATTTTAGCAGTAGGTACGTCGAGTCTTTTCTATCTTAAAAGTAACGATGATATTCGTAACTTACAAGGTATGGACGCGAGTTTAAAGCAGCAGGACCAAGCGGTTCGTGAGCAATTTGGTCAGCAACAAAGTAGTGATTATTTTGTGGTGCGTGCAGCATCTGCGAATGAAATGCAGCAACAAGAGCAGCAACTGATTGGACATTTGCAACAGTTACAGTCACAAGGGAAAATCAGTGCATTTCAAGCTTTAGGACAATGGATTCCACCATTAGCTGAGCAGCAAAGTAATCTACAATTATTAAGAAATATTCCAAAAGCGACTTTGCAGCAATATGCACAAAGTATGGGCTTAAATGTCACTGACGTATTGCAATGGCAACAGCAACTAGCGGCACAACCGTTATTAGATTTTTCTGTATTTAAAGATCACCCTTTAGCTTTTTTACAACCTCAAGCCAATGAGCGATTAGTGATGGTGACAGGGGTGAAGCAACCTGACGTGTTAAAGCAGCTTCAGAATGATCATATACATTTCCAGCAACCGATTACTGAAATGTCGCAAATGTTTGCTGAACATCGATTGCAGGCTCAACATCTTCTGATTTATGCCTTAATTGGTCTGGCAGTTGGTTTGGCGCTTATTTATGGACTAAGTTCGATTGTGCCCTTGGTTCTGCCAGTCAGCTTGGCATTACTGAGCACTTTTGCTATTCAGGCATGGTTAGGTGTCGAGATTAACCTGTTTAGTATTATGGCGACTTTCCTGATTATTGGGATTGGTGTCGACTATGCAATTTTCTACCGACATGGGCATGATCACCCGCAAGTAGTTGGAATGGCATTATTTTTATGTATGATGTCGACCTTACTCGGCTTTGGATTACTTTCATTTAGCCATACTTACGCAATTCATTGTTTTGGTTTAACGGTTTTATTCGGGGTTATTTTCTCGTTTATCTATGCGACTTTGTTAACGCCCGCAGATGAAAAACATATCGTGAATTTACAAGACCATTCATAATTTGAATAAATTAAAAAGGAAGTTGTGCTATGAGCACTATAGAAAAAATTGACGTCGTGATTATTGGGGCTGGGCCATCAGGTAGTTCTGCTGCTGCACTTCTTCGAAAAAAGGGCTATACCGTTACGGTCATTGAAAAACAGCATTTCCCTCGTTTTTCGATTGGTGAGTCATTGTTACCGCAGTCTATGGCGTTTTTAGAAGAGGCTGGTTTATTAGAAACAGTCCGTGAGCATGTTGAGCAATATGCTTTTCAATTTAAAAATGGGGCAGCTTTTCTACGTGGCAAACAGCGTAGTTTTTATGACTTTACAGAAAAATTTACCGATGGTCCGGGAACAACTTGGCAAGTTCGCCGTGCAGATTTTGACAACCTACTAGCAAAGCAGGCTCAAGTTTATGGCGCAGACATACGCTTTGGACATGAAGTTTTAGATGTTGATGTTGCATCTGAACAGCCTGTACTTACAGTAATTGATGAAGAACAACAGCGTTATCAGATTCAAACTAAATTCTTATTAGATGCGAGTGGCTTTGGACGAATTTTGCCAAAGTTATTAGATCTAGAGAGTCCATCAAATTTTCCGGTACGACGTGCGTTGTTTACCCATATTGAAGATGGAATTACAGATGACCCAGAGTTTGACCGTAATAAAATTTTAATTACTGTCCATGAGAAAGATCATCGTGCATGGTATTGGCTGATTCCATTTGCTGATGGACGGGCTTCTTTCGGTGTCGTTGCAGAGCAAGATTTTTTTGATAAATACACGGTCGAAAATCCTGAAGATAATGAACCTGAGGCAATGTTTAAGCGTATTTTGGCTGATGAGCCAAGCTTGTCACATGTTTTGCGCCATGCAAACTTTGATACACCAGTGCGTACTTTGGTGGGCTATTCAGCGAATGTAAAACACTTGGCAGACCGCAACTATGCACTATTAGGTAATGCGGGTGAGTTTCTTGATCCAGTCTTTTCATCAGGTGTGACGATTGCTCTTAAATCTTCAAGTTTGGCGGTTCCTTTGGTTGAAAGAGTTTTGCGAGGTGAGCAAGTCGACTGGTTACAACAGTATGAAAAGCCATTACGCCGTGGTATTCAGGTATTTCGTGCCTATGTTGAATCATGGTACGAAGGTGAGTTCCAAGATGTGGTGTTTTCGCAAAATCAGAATGAAGGCATTCGCCGTATGATTTCTTCATTATTGGCTGGTTATGCGTGGGATGAAAAAAATCCAATCCATAAAAATGCCAAACGTAGACTCAGCACTTTGGCAGAATATTGTCGTGAAGGCTTGGCGCAAGAACAGGTACTTGAGGGATAACCATGCAACGCAAATGGGCAACGATATTACTCAGTAGCTTGATATTTTTAAATGGTTGTCAGGTTATGCCACATGCCAAAGGATTGCAAAGTCCACTATGGCAGGCTCAGTCTTATCAAAGACAAGATCAGGTTGAGGTCCAGTGGAAGCAGCAAAGTTTTAGCTTCTTGTTATATCAACAGCAAAAGGGTGCTGTACTAGATATGGTTGCTTTGAGCCTGACAGGCCAGCAATTATTTAAGTTACAGTTTGATGGGCATCGGGTTCATGTTGAACAACGTATTGATCAAATGCGTTTATTGCCTTTTGAGTTTGTGGTACGTGATCTTTTGTTTGCGACCTACCCTCAATTTTCACATTTAGGGCAGCAAGCTGTAGAGATGAAACAACAAGCAGACAAGCAGGTTGTCTATATCGAAAAGCAGCCTGTGTTAAAGCTTAAACAGGGACAAGGAAGCATTGAATTGATTAATGAACAAGTCCCTTATACCATGACGCTGAGTTCGATTGAGAATACCTTGCAGACAGAAGAAAGTTCTACGCCATGAAACATCTACCTTCAGAAAATAAAGTCGCAATGGCAGTAGGCATACAATTTAGTGTTGGTTTGTCAGCTTTAGGCTGCGAACTTAATCAAATTAAACAAGTATTACAACGGCCGCAGCAAACCTTGAGTTTGCGAGATGATTTAATCGCTGATCGTGATGTTTGGGTGGGACAATATACGCACCCGTTATGTTCGCACGTACCCGATGCTTTGCAGTCTGTAGATTCACGTAATCTACGTTTTGCCTTAACCGCGTTATCTAAAATCGAAACAGAGTTAAAAGCTTATACAGCATCCTTTGAAAATAAACGTTTAGCCATTGTGGTAGGCACCTCTACTTCTGGTATTGCAGATAATGAATTATTACTTAAGCAATATTTTCAAGGGCAAACAGATCTATCGATATCACACTATCCTCAAGAAATGAGCTGTTTAGCGAAAGCATTACAGCAGTACTTAGGGTGGGAAGGACCTGCATATACGATTTCAACAGCTTGTTCTTCTAGCGCTAAAGCATTAGCCGCAGGGCAGAGATTACTTCATGCAGATTTAGCAGATGTTGTGCTGGTGGGGGGCGTCGATACCTTGTGCAAGTTGACCCTAAATGGATTTAATAGTCTAGAAAGTTTATCTGAACATATTTGCCAACCCTGCGGCGTAAGCCGTGATGGTATTAATATTGGTGAAGCTGCTGCGTTTTTTGTACTAAGTAAAGAACAAGCACCAGTCATGTTAATGGGGACGGGTGAATCTATGGATGCGTGGCATATTTCAGCCCCGCACCCTGAAGGCAAAGGTGCAGCTTTAGCTATGCAACGTGCATTAGATATGGCACATATTTCCGCTCAAGAGATTGGTTATATCAATTTGCATGGAACGGCAACTCCACAAAATGACGCAATGGAAATTAAGGCTGTAAGACAAATTTTTGGTGATTACCAAGTTGCTTTAAGTAGTACAAAACATAAAACTGGACATTGTCTCGGTGCAGCGGGTGCCATCGAAGCTTTTATTTGTGAGCAAGTTTTAAAAGATCAAAGTTGGTTGCCTTTACATCAAAGTGTTGAGATTGATCCAGCTTTGGCCGACCAAAACTATGTGCAAGATGCTGAACTAAAACAACCCATTCGCTATGTCATGAGTAATTCTTTCGCTTTTGGGGGAAGTAATATTAGTCTTGTTTTTGGAGTGAAGCCCTAATGAAACTGGATGCAATTCAATATATTCCTCATGAGCAACCGATGGTATTTGTTGACCATTTAACGGATGTTGCTGAAGGGCGGGCACAAGCAGAACTCACGATTACACCAGAGCTCATGTTTTGTGAAGCGGAAGGATTGCCGACATGGGCAAGCATTGAAATTATGGCACAAACAATTAGTGCTTATTCAGGCTGGCAAGGTCAGCAGTCAAAACAAGCACCAAAAGTCGGTTTTTTATTGGGAACACGTAAATTAAATTTACCCATCCCTTATTTCTCCTTAGGTTCACGATTGATTATCCAAATAGAGCAACAATATTTTCATGAAGGACTTGGGCAATTTTCCTGTGAAATTCAATATGCTGAGCACTGCATTCAGGCAACGTTAAGTGTATTTGAACCTACAGAAACACCATTTGAATAACCACAAAGAATTAGGAATACATCGTGACAAGACGAATTTTAGTAACGGGTTCAAGCCGAGGAATTGGGAAAGCGATTGCATTACAGCTGGCAAAGGCTGGTTTTGATGTAACTGTACATGCACGTTCTCGTCAGGCAGAGGCTGAGCAAGTCGTACAAGAGATTCAAGCCTTAGGTCAAAATAGCCATTATTTAATGTTTGATGTAAATGAGCGCCAGACGGTTCAACAAATTCTAGAACAAGACGTAAAGCAGCATGGCGCTTTTTATGGGGTTGTATTAAATGCAGGTCTTACTCATGATGGTGCTTTTCCTGCGTTAACAGATCAAGATTGGGATGAAGTAATTTCGACTTCCTTAGACGGTTTCTATAATATTTTAAAACCACTTATCATGCCAATGATTCACTTACGCAAAGGTGGCCGTATTGTCACTTTATCTTCTGTATCTGGAATTATGGGTAATCGTGGACAGGTCAACTACAGTGCTGCAAAAGCAGGTCTAATTGGTGCGACCAAGGCTTTGGCACTCGAATTGGCGAAGCGAAAAATTACTGTGAACTGTGTAGCCCCTGGACTGATTGAAACCGAAATGGTGACAGATGAAGTCAAAGAACATGCGCTTAAAATGATTCCGCTGCAGCGCATGGGACAGGTTGATGAAGTGGCGAGCGTAGTGAAATTCTTGTGTTCAGATGAAGCCTCGTATGTAACTCGACAGGTGATCTCTGTAAATGGAGGACTCATCTGATGAAACGTGTAGTTGTGACAGGAATGGCAGGCATTACCTCTTTAGGTGAAACTGCCGATGACATCTTTGCGCGATTTGAAGCTGCTAAAAGTGGTATTCGCTACATGCCGGAGTGGGAGCAATATGTTGACCTTCGGACCAAGCTTGCTGGGCCTGTTGAAACATTTCATGTTCCAAAACATTTTAACCGTAAGGTTACCCGTGGGATGGGGCGTGTAGCGCTCATGTCTGTGGTTTGTGCCGAAACTGCTTTACAAAATGCTGGTTTGCTCGGGCATGAAATTTTGTCTAGTGGCGAAGCGGGTGTTGCCTTTGGTTCTTCTGCGGGTAGCGTAGATGCCGTGGGTGAGTTTGCAAGCATGTTGCTTCACCAGAGCATGAGTAAGATTAATGCCACCACTTATATTCGTATGATGGCCCATACCAGTGCGGTGAACATGACCGTATATTTTGGTCTAAAAGGATTAACTTTACCTACCTCAAGCGCATGTACCTCTGGTTCCATGGCAATTGGGCAAGCTTATGAAGCAATCAAATATGGTAAGCAACAGGTCATGATTGCGGGTGGTGCCGAAGAACTCAGTGCGGCAGGGGCAGCAGTTTTTGATGTATTGTTCGCGACCAGTGGAATGAATGATCAACCTGAAAAGACACCACGTCCATTTGATGCTAAACGAGATGGATTGGTGATTGGTGAAGGGGCAGGGTGTTTAATTCTCGAAGAATATGAACATGCCAAAGCCCGAGGTGCTCATATTTATGCAGAAGTGATTGGCTATGGTAGCAATACCGATGGTCAACATGTAACTCGTCCTGAGTCAGAAATGATGGGACGCTGTATGGAGTTAGCGC
>MTET01000248.1_pt1 | contig 11316 bp, 5 predicted proteins | sample 1042671 | NCBI WGS metagenome assembly MTET01 (sample SAMN06185814, study PRJNA358809) | soil metagenome | isolation source: garden soil control | place: India | collected 2015-05-23
CACCTGATCACCGCCTTCTTCGAAGAGCAGACCATCAACGTCGAAAGCACCGTCCAGACCCGCAACAGCGCCGAGCTGGCCGCCAACATCCAGGCAACGCTGATCAACGTCATCCGTGACGTGGTCTTCCGCGCCTACCAGTCGTCCGGCTACAAGGCCGCGGCCGACATGCTGGCCGGCGGCGAATCCGCCAAGCCGGTGGTCATCATCGGTACGGACCAGACCCTGGCCCGTTACCTGCAGGTTGCTGGTGACCTGCGCACGATCGGCGGCGGCTTCGAAGACGTGCTGATCGTCGACACGCAGAACGAAAAGATGAAGGGCAAGATCTTCATCACCTTCGGCGTGAAGGGCGCAGCCGACGGCGTGCCGCACCCGCTGCAGTTCGGTAACATGGCATGGAAGCCGGAAGTGACCGTGGTTCTGCCGATCCACCGCAACGGTGCGAACAGCAAGGAACTGACGGTGCAGCCGGCCCTGCGCCACATCACCAACCTGCCGATCCTGATCGAGCTGACCGTGACCGGCATTCCGGAAACCGTCGAGAACCGCGTGCCGGTTCAGACCGTGGGCGTGATGACCATTGAAGGCATCGTGCGCACCAAGGAAGAGCCTGCAACTCCCTGATCTATCTGGGTCACTGACCTAGATGGTTTCATGGAAGACGGTGCTTGATAGGTGATATCTGCCGAGAGGCATCGTTAGAAAAGAGGAGCCTCCGGGCTCCTCTTTTTATTTTGCTATTTATGCCGTCGTGAAATGTCGTTGGAATGGAAAGTTCGTAAACCACATATTACCAACTTGTAATAGTGGAGAGAAATTCTCACTGGAGACCAACGAAGGGTCAAGCCTTTCGGTCTGTAACTGACGTGACTACAGATTAGGAGACCTTGACCATGACAACAGACGGCGGCAACATGAAGCGCATTTATCTCAATCACGTCACCCAACTGACGCATGAGCAGTTCTTTGAGAAAAGGAAGCGCGTAAAGTACGAACACACCACGTTCTTCGTGAACCGGTTCCCTATCACGGTGTATATCAGGAATCGGGCAGGCTTCATCATTCCCATTGAACCGCGTCTAGAGTCGGATGCTTTCGACCTGGATCATTTCTACATCTGCGAGCAATATCAATGTCACCCTGACCTCAAGAACGAACTCATCCGGCAAGCCCGCAGCACGCCTAACTCGATGCGACAGCACGAGCATAAAGCGCTATTGGCCAACTGGACCAGCCAGCCGCCCAACAACATCCGGCATACGGTAGAAGTCTTATCGGGACTGGATTTGGAAACGCTGGAAGCAAATGACGGTGTAGTGTATTTGGAAGATCACGACGTGGTGGTGATGTACAAGCTGACTCCAGAGCAAATGGAGAAGGTCTACCATCCGTATTCCAAGGCCGGTTACACGAAGACATCCTTCAAGCATGTCGGTGAGGACAATCCTCATCTGCGTGCAGGAGACTTTACGTTGAATATTCGGATCGTGGACAACCATGATCAGTTTGGTTCGCGTTGGGTGTTGATCGATGACCAGCCGCACTGCATTGTGGCCTGTAAAGACGAGGAGGTAACGGACGGCGTTTACGTCACGTACAGCAAGAATCTCCTCAACGGCAACGGGCCGCAGAGGTTGTTGTCCGACCGATTCGAATTCGGCGACAAAAAACTTCCGTACAAGTTGTATGGTAGTCAGCAGGAGGCGTTACAGAACCGTCAGGCAAACCAGGTGCGTGAGCTGGAAGCCAAAGCCCTAGCAGCAGAGTCGGGGCTTATGAAGGTTCAGCAAGAGCGTGACAACATCGAGCGGGAAGCAGAACATCGCCAGCGCAAACATGACCAGGAAATGGAGAAGTTACGCAGTGAGCGCCTCAGGCTGATCAAGGAACAAGAGCTGTACATGCAGAAGCATGTTGGGGAGCTGCTAAGCAATAGTCGGAAAAATACTGCTGAGCTACTTAAGTATGTGCCGGTAGTCATAACCTCGATTGCGACATTGGCAGCGTTGTTCAAGAATCAAAAGTAACCACGGGTAACCGGTCAAACTAACCACATCTCTCTCACAACGGAGCACCACATGCATCCCGATCTTGTTAAGTTCATTGACGATCGCTCCCCAAAGATCAACATGGACTTGGCGAGAGGTCTTGCGCGCGAGCACATGGAGAACGTCTGTCAGTACGTAGACGACGTGATGCGCTCGGCAGCGCTAGGTTTTCCGCCTGGCCTGGAGTACGTGTCGTACCGGACGTGCGATCCGGTTGAGGAATACCACGCTTCGCTCAAGCCGCGTAATAAGAAACGCAAGGTGAAGTCGCCGCCGGGCACGAAGAATTCCGGTAGCAAAACGTACGATACCTCGCGTACGGACTTCTTCTTGATGGAGCTGCTGTTCCGGTTCCAGGGCGTCGATTTGCCGCCCCGACCGATCTACCTGCCATTCGTTGGCCAGGGTGGGTCGATCCATATCAGCGGTACGAAGTGGTTCATCTCGCCTGTGCTGGCCGACAAGGTCATCTCGGTGGGTATGGAACAGATCTTCGTGCGGCTGTTGCGTGACCGCCTGACGTTCTCGCGTCTGGGTGCCTGGTACAAGAAGAATGGCCAGGTGCAGCGTACGGATCTGGTGCATAGCCGGATCTACCACAAGAGCAAGGACAAGGACAAACAGGCCAGCAACAACGCCTTCACGTCCATGCCGCATTACTTGTTCTGTAAGTACGGTTTTGCGGGCACGCTGGAAAAGTATCAAGGCGTCACCCCGGTGGTTGGCTTCCACCTGGATCAGGAACTCGACCCACGGGAGTGGGACGTCTATTCGACGCAGGGCATTCCGCCCAAGGGCATGAACCGTCGCAAGAAGTTCAACATCGATTGGCGCGCGCCCGAAGTACAGGTTGCCATCCGGAAGGTCGACGACAAGCCCAGCTTGTTGCCGTACATCGCTGCGTTCTTCTACGTGGCTGATTACTTCCCGCGACAGATTACGCCGAACCTGGCGAACCAGCCGGAAGGTTGGATTGCCCCGATGGGTTATATGCTGTTCTCGGAGAACAACAACCGAGGCAAGATCGAAGAAGCGGTGCGCAAGCACCTGTCGTCTCTGGACGACTACGCCGACTCGATGGTCAAGGACAGCATGGCCAAGATCGACCTGGACATCACCGACATCTACGACTTCTTCGCAATCATCACGGAGAAGTTCTCGCTCTGGGTGTCGAATAACCAGGACAAGGTCAACAGCATGTACGACAAGGAATTGTCGGTGCTGTATTTCGTGCTGTTCGACGTGACCAAGGCGATCTTTAATCTGTTCTTTGCCCTGAAGGCGAACTCCCGCAAGGAGCTCACGCGTCAGGACATCGAAAAGCACATGAAGGAAAACCTGAAGCCGGGTATGTGCTACCAGTTGGGCAAGTCGCACGGGGAAGTGGCCAGTATCAGCTACTCCGGTGATAACATGGCGTTCAAGGCAACGGCCACTCTCACCCCGCAGACGGCGACGTCCAAGCAGGTGAAGAAGGTGGGTGACCGTGGCACGTCGAATGACCCTGCCCGCAGGCTGCACCCGTCGATTGCAGAAGTGGCGGCGATCAGCTGTATGCCGAAGTCCGATCCGTCGGGCCACAGCAAGATCAACCACTATCTGCTGCTCGATGAATTCCGCACGTCCATCATGCGGAATCCGAAGTTCCGTGACCTGCTCGACCTCATCGCCCGGAACGAACTTACCACTCGCTCCGTTGCTCAGCATTAAGCGCGAGGCGTGGGCATAAACCCACGCCTTTGTGCCGGTAATTCACCACATAGTCTAAACCTTTTAAAGGAAACCATCATGCATCAGTCTTCCATGTTCGCTGGACGCCCGCAACAAGCGCCGGTTGCCGCACCGATCGAGCCGTACGACCTGCAGGCGATCGCGCATCACTTCGCTGCGTGGTCGTTCGGACTGGGTGCGCCGTGGGATCAGCACACGCCGCAGATCACCATCGCCACCATCAAGGAAATCCAGGACCGTGCCATGGAGCGCGGTCACCCGCTGCGCGTGGGGATGTTCAACATCATGTCCGAGAACGGGTTCGACAACGCCCAGTTCCAAGATTTGGTGTACGTCATCATCGTGCGGGCTGCCCACGGCATGGCCAATGGTGAATTCCGCAATATCAGCTTGGCGGTGAACACCTGCATTCAGCGCTGCGTGAAGGCCTGCGGTTCGGCCCTAGCCGCTGGCGATCAGGAGTTCATGAACACCACGTTCAAGCCCGAAGACCAGAAGCCTGTGTACGAGAACGCCGAGATCTGGAACTACCTGGTGGCGCTCGCACAAGGCCAGGTCCAGTTCATGCCGTTCTCTGCCATGGACAACTCGACCGGCGGCGTGGGTCTGGTGAGCGGCTCGCTGCAGGACGCGCTGAGTGCGGCGCGTAATCTGCGTGGTACGACAGCCGGTGCCTTCAATGAAGGTGGCGACTACGGCATCACGCAAAGCCCGCACAACAACAACGCCAGCCGCAGCGTCGGTCGGTACGGTCGTCGTGCCCAGAAAGTCATGGGCAAGATGGAAGGTTCGTTGCAAGAAGCGCTCTACGAGGGTGGCTTCGTCGCAGAGGAAGGAGCGCAGCAACAGGCGACGGCAGCTCACCCGATGGGCCAGGCTCCGTCGTACCAGTCGCGCATGCGCCGTCCGGCGATGCGTCCCAATGCAGCCGGTTCGCACATCACGACCCCGCCTGCCAACCCGCAAGCCGCAGCAGCGGCACAGAAGTTCGACAGCGATGTGACGGATTTCAGCAAGTCGCTGGAAAATGTCACGCCGGCACAACCGGCAAAGCAGCCGGAAGAAACCGTGATGTTTGACATCCAGGTTGGCGACCAGAAGCGCGGCGTCGTCAAGGAGGTTGCGGACGGCCTCAAGCTGTGGAAGCCGACTTCCCTGCAACATTTCCTGCCGGCGTACTGCACGCGTACGCATCAGTGCCGGTTTTTCAAGCTCACCAGCGGTGAGATCGTCGCCATCCTGGTGCCGCTCTCCGAACAACAGAAGGAACTCGCGATGGATTACGACGCACACGCAATTGACCCGACCAAGGGCAAGCCGGACCCGGAAGTGCCCAAGCGTCCGGTGCGTCCGGAAGCCAAGGTGCTCTATACCGACAGCAAGAACGTGACCATCAACCTGAAGGTCGCGGAAAAGATGTCGATGGAAGAAGACGTGTCGGGTGCAATTCGCTCGGCGCGGCAGGCCGAATTGGCCGAAGAAGTGCCCGACGCTTTCACCAAGAAGGCCATTGTCAACACGAGCCTGGTCTACGCCACCGCAGAAGAAGCCGAGGAAGACCTGGTCACGCTCAAGGCGATCGGCGCCAGCAAGACCTTCGAGGAAGCCATCGAGTACATGAGCCGTCTGAAGAACCCGCTGGCTCGTACCCAGGTCGATGCGGGAATGGTGGCGGCCATCAACCGCGCCATGCGTTGCGAGTTGGGCATCAACATCAAGATCTCGGACTTCCGCGAGGACGGCCCGCAGATCATCGGTGTGGTGGCCGAGCATCACGGCGCGCTGATGGGCGAAAAGCTCAAGACCGCGCAGAAGTATCTGCTCGCAGCCAACGTGATCGTCAAGCCGGCGGATGAGGTGCGTGAATTCGCCAATCAATCGCTGGCTGGCGAGCTCACCAAGGAAGCGCCGCTGGAGGAAGGCGAAACCGAAGTGCGGGTCGACGAGTCGGTGATCCGACGCGTGCTGTTCCTGCAGCGCAACGTGGCGACCGTGTGGGTGAACTTCACGGACGATGAGCTGGCCGTCGGCAAGATTCCGGAAACGATGGCGGCGACGATCTCGCCGGATTCGCTGGGTGCGCTCTACGAAATCGCGAAGAGCGTGTTCGTGGAAGTGATCGGTACGCAGCTGTCCAGCGAGCAGTTCCTGGTGACCAAGGACGGCGTGGTTTACGGCCTGCACCGCGGCCTCATCAACCGCGAAGCTTACCTCCTGAGCCGCTCGTAAGCAAGATGGATCAAGATGGGAGATGGGTGTGAGAGCCTGTCTTGATCCCGATGAATTCCGTTGTATCTCTTCACCCACTTTCCCGGTAGGGAAGCCAAGTTTCTCGCACAGCGGCATAAAAGCCTGGGTCCCTTACGGGGCCCGGGCCTTATGCCGCTGTTTTTTTTTTGCTTCAATCGAGCAGGACTGGCGCTCCTGTGGTCACGCCAGGGTCCAAGTCCTGGGGTCTCGGCGAACCGATGGACCACAACACGAACCCTATCACAGCCATGCAAAGCGCCAATCGGATCATCCACTTGCCTTCTTCCCGGAACCCCAACATGTGGAGTTCCTTCGCATCCATGGAGAGAATGATCCCCAGGAAGAGCAAGGCCGACCCTAGGACTAGGGCGATGGCGCTCATTACAGCTCCGGCGGATTGAGACTTTCGTCTTCTTCCGAGGAACCGTCAGTTGCGCCGGCGTCTGGCGAATCCGTCGTGATACTGGTGTCGAGATCCCCCGTACCGTTGAGGAAATCGGCACCGCCACCCAGATCACCCAGGTCGCCCAGACCGCCGTTATCCCCACCGCCCAGATCGTCACTACCCGATCCGGTGTCGTAGGAACTCCCGCCGCCACTGTAAGCATCTTCCGGACCGTTCTGGTTGTTCAGCTGCTCAACCAGTTCGTTGCTTTCCTTCTTCTTGTCCTGAATCCGCTTCATGAAGCCGCCCATCGTGACCATCAGCTTGTTGACGTGTTCCGACTGTGCTTCCCAGAAGTCAACTTCCGCCTGGTTGTCGGAGATCAGCGTCACCAACTGCGCGAGTTCCGGCATGATGCCGTTCTCTGCCATGTACTGGCGCAGGAAGTAAGCCATGATCATTTCCTTCACGCTGTCGATGTTGCGGCTCAGCTCGCCAGCCATCTCGTCAGTGAAGAACTTGCTGCTCAGATAGGCATCAACCGCTTCTTCCAGCAGTTCCTTGTAGTTGTCGAGTGCCTGCTTCTGGTTGTCGATCGTCGCCGTATTCGGACGCGGCAGCGTGACTTCCAGCCCCTCGATGAAATCATTGAGGATATGCTGCACAACCAGAGGTTTGACTTGCGCCTTGTCCTGGCCGATTTGCTTGGCGATCTCGTCTTCATCGACCTCCAGCTCATCGTACGACTGGAACAGCACCTCGCGCAGCTTTTCCAGGAGCGTCTCGTCCGCACGCATAACCTTACGGTGGTAATCCGTGATGTGCGGGTTGATCTGATCCTGAATCACCATCACACGACGCGACAGCATCAGGTTGTTGGCCACGACCGAAGTCGCAGTTTCCTGATTGAAGCCGTTGTTGATGTGCTCGGAGTTCAAGCCCATCGCCATATTGCCGCGCTTCTGCAGGCTTTCTTCCAGATCCGTGTCGACCTTCTGGTAGTTGGAACTCTTCTCCTCGTACTCGATGGACGTTTCCGGAATGGCCGGGTGGCCGGTCACGCGCACTTGGTACTGGGCGCGCTGGAAGTAGTCAGCGATGTCCACCGGCGCCGAAGCACCGAAGGGCACTGCCGTCTGGTTGACCCGTGCGATTTCGTTCAGTACGATTTCGGCCGTCTTGTACGGATCGGGATCGGTTTCGTCGATCTTCAGCTCGACTTGCGTGCGCGGAATCGAGTTCTTAATGCCGAGGATGGTGTTACCCATCATGGCAATCGCACGCATGTTGTTGAGCATCTTCATCTCGTCCAGGATCGAGATACCGATACCGTACTGGCTGTACTTACGTGCAAAATACGTCACGAGATCAGCCGGCATGAACAGCACGGTCGTGTGTTGCTGGGCCAGCACACGCGAGAGCATCACGCGGTAGTAATCGGTGTTCTTGGCTAGCGCTACCGAGTTGGAGTAGATGCCGTTGCGCAGGCGCGCCAGCAGATCTTGCTCCACCATATCCGCGTACACCCGCACCATCTGCTCGGTGTATTCCTGCTCCGAGCAGTTCAGGCCTTCGGTCAACTGCTTGAGGCGGTTGGTGATGTTGGTGGTCTGGTTGGAGGCCTTCAACAGTCGCGCCGACATCTCCCCGAACGAATCCTGCTCGTTCATGGCCTTGATCGGGTTGCCGGTTTGGTCCAGCAGGATGAAGTAGCCGACGTGGCGATCTTCCTGACCAGGCGTGTAGACAGGCACCACCGATTCCGGCGGGAGTTCCATCACAAGCGGATGACCGATCGAGCGACGATCCAGCTGGTTGTCGGTCTTGAAGGCCTGCATCGGCTGCACACCGCGCTTGCGCGGCTTGTAGATGAGGTTCTTCAGGCTACGGTCATCGAGCTTGATCTGGCCAGCCGCCGAGGTCAGTGCTTCCAGTGCCAGCGCCGAGTTGTTGAAGCGCATCTTGGCATTGACCTGGTCCCGACGCAGCTTCTCTTCGAGCTTCGGGATACGCAGCACGTTCGGGTTGTCCGTGACGTACAGGCCCTCCAGGGCTTCGACCTTGCCACCGCCCATCTCGACATGCACTTGCTGCGAGAAGCCGGTGGCGTCTGCCTTGTACGCAGCGTAGGCGTCTTCCAGGCTTTCGTTCCCGATGTTAAAGAGCATCGATTCCAGACCCAGACCACGCTTCTTGTCGACGTCATAGCCCTTGAGGCCAGCGCCCAGCATGCCCTGGCTCATCGCCAGTGCCGAAGCCCCCGACATCGGCATGCCCGGTGCAATGCCGACCGCTTCGCGGAACGATTCCATCGAGATCGCATTGCTGCGGTTGATCATCTCGTCGATGGAGTTTTCCGGAATGATGGCTACGACGTGCGAGCCCTTCTCGAACAACACCTCCTGCAGAATCCGGGGGATCTTGTTCTTAATCCTATAGATCGTATCGAAGTGATCCCGCGTGGCCGCAATAACGGCGGACATGACAGCCGGAGGCAGTATGCCGGGCGCGGAGGTGTACATCAGCTCCAGCGTCACCATGTCCTTCGGGGACGAAACGGAACTCACCAGGATCTGCGCGCCGAGCGCCATGTCCGGCAGCATCTGCATCACGGTATCGGCGTGCGAGATGTTCGACGCCGTGCGCGACGCAATGTTGTGCAGCGCGCCCTGGCTGGGCGCTTCAATCTTACGTGTGCCGCTAGCGGTGTGGGTGGGTTGGATCGTCGGATCAACCGCCTTCGACAGCAGCGCGGAGAGCGGCCTGTCTTTCACCAGCTGAAGGACTGGCACTTTGGCTCGGCTGCCAGCAATCTTGACAACCGAAGCGAAGTTCTCTTTAGACATTTGAACAATCCTACGACTTTTTGAATGGTGGATGGAAGTGGAAGATAAATACTACCAGATCTACGTCAACGACATCTTCGACTTGGCTTCCAGCGTTGTGTTGAAGTTTGACGAAGCGGCGAAGCTGATGAACCAGTGGGTGCTCGGCTATACGAACGCAGCGTTCGACGAGCTCAATCCGCTCACGTGGAAATACTACTTGAACCTCTCTGGGGAGTATTTCGCCAGCGACGAGCAGATGACAATCACCTCTCTGGACACGCTGGAAGAGATCGTGTTCTCCAAGTCAAACTTGGAGTTTCATCGCGCAACAAAGAAAGCTTACGCTTTTGGCACAACATATTACAAAGAATTGGTCGAGCGTTACCCCGAGCAGGAACTGCTGATCCGCGGGATTCTGTACCCGACCGATATCCAGACGGCGATCAATGCGCAGGATGGTCAGATCCTGGCCTATCCGCCGAGTCTCGTGGAAGAGACCGAGCCGAGCCTGATGCCGAAGTTGCAAGAGCACATCTACGGCTTTCTGCGGCGTTGGCACAACGTGCAGTACACCAACACCGACAACCTGTATCTGGCCGGGATGTTGGGGGTGTTGTATGCAACGTTACCTGGGGCGATCGAGAACATCCGCAACTCGCTCACGCTCTCGCATGAAGCGCACAGCTACCACGTTCGGCAGTATCTGGCGAGCCATTCCAAGCTCGACAAGTACCTGCCGTATATGACGCGTAGTCAGGCGATGTATTTCTATCACAACCTCGCCTACATCGAGAACAACAACGGCCGCAACGAGATCTTCGACGAGCTGCTCAAACGCACGTTCACGGATCGTCGTCTGCCGATGGGACACTTCTCGATGGCGCACTCGACCGAGTCGATGCCGGACGAGAGCCTGCTGCCGCTGGTTCTGTATGAGAAGACGCCGCTCAATACGGAAGTCAATGCCGACGGGAAGGATCAGTACAGTCTCAATGACGTACTGAACATCGAAGAGGAGATCCTGCCCAACAATGCGCTCTTCCGAGATGATGAGCAGCCCAAGATCGAGGAGAGCTCGGTCTTTACGCTGAACCCGAATGTCCCCACCAAGCTGTTGCAGTCGACGGTGGTGGATTACACGGACAGCGACAAGTTCCGTCTGCCAGACATTGCCTTGCAACACTGGCTGTGGTTGGCGCATAAGGACTATTACCGGGCTTATGTGTCGTTCGTGATTCCGGCGACCGGTAATCGACTGTCACTCACGGCACTGGATGCGTTTGCGTTCTACGCTTATGCGTTTGTGAACGGCATGGGGCTGGAGATGGATACCTTGCCCACCGTACGGTGCGCACGGGTTCAACGTATTCCGTTGGCTAGTCTGGAGTCGATGCGGGCAGTAGTAGAGACCAAGCGTGTTCCGGACGAATGGTTGCTGGCTGCTCGGGCAACCATGCCTGCTCTGCAGCCGATGATCTCGCTCGAAGCGTTCCGCAACCATTGCACCAATCTGTTTACGGCCGCCAACGAGCAATATGCCATGTGGGCGTCGGAAGAGCGGATGACTGCACGAGGTCAGAAAGAAGCTGCGGCCTGTCGTCTGTGGGCGGATGAGGAGTTCACGCTGGGTGATGCACCCGGCCAGAACTACGCTGACTGGTTTGCCTCGCGTAATATCGTGGTGAAGGATCTCACGAACGACCAACTGCTGGAGATCGCTGAAGTGATCTTGGCCGAGGCAACGGGAGCGAACCTCACCTCGACCATCACGCTCAAGGACATCCAGCGGGCGATGGCAGGGATTCTCACAGATCTCTCCAGCTACTCGATTCAGATTGCGCTGTCGATCAACTCTGGGCCGGTGCTGAATGCCGGCAGCCCGATGGTGCGTCCGGAAGATCTGGACATCGAGACCAGCACGCTCAACGGTTACGAGACGCCGACGGTTGATCCGTTCAACATTTCGAGCCAGTCTTATCAGCACGTCGAGATCGACATCCGGGAATTCCCTTCTGAAGAAGTCAAGGTACGGGAAACTGCGAACACCATCGTGCACGACGTGCCGAAGGTG
>MTET01001846.1_pt6 | contig 11309 bp, 7 predicted proteins | sample 1042671 | NCBI WGS metagenome assembly MTET01 (sample SAMN06185814, study PRJNA358809) | soil metagenome | isolation source: garden soil control | place: India | collected 2015-05-23
GGCCGCTGATCAAGTTTCTCTGTGACGACGACCGACTGTTCCCTGAATGTGTCGGCCTGCAGGCCGCGGTCATGGAACAGCATGCCGATGTCAGCATGACCATCTGCCAGCGCATGCTGTGCGCAGCCGACGATGCCTTGCTACCGCCGCGCATGCTCAATGCAGTGATGTGCCCGGAGGATGCGGTAGTCAAGGGCAGCGACTTGCTCGAAGCGTTGGAGACGAACGCACCCAACCTGTTCGGCGGCCTCAGCCATGCACTGATGCGCCGTGACCTGGTGGCCGAGTTCCTGCCGGCGCTGGTGCAGGAGGGCAGCGGGTTTGCCGCGCGCCTGGACATGGCGCTGTACATTTGCCTCATGCGCCGAGGCAATCTGGGGCATCTGTCACGCTTTCTCAGCATGGAGCGTCTGCACCCTGCACGTTTGAGTCACCAGGCAGGCATGACCCTGGCCTTCCCGATCGAGACCGACTGGATAAAGGCAATGCTGGCTGCGCGGGCAAGCGAGGCCGCACCAGCCAGTGGCTGGGTGCGCTATTTGTCACTGGAGCGGTACCAGGGCGAGCAGGGCGCGCAGTGGGACGAGTACGAACTCAACCGCCTTTACGGGGCTCAGCAGGCCCGCCAGGCGCAGCAGGTTGGCACTGACTGCCTGTCGTTTGAAGAGGTGTATGCCCAGTGGCTGGAGTGCCGTGACCTGTCGGCTGCACAGCTCAAGGCCCTGCCCAAGCGCTTCGAGCAGTGGGCCCGGCAGCCGCGTATCGTCCCGGTGATCTGGGCCGAGGCGGGTGATGAACTGGCCCTGCGCGCGACCCTCGACAGCCTTGCTGCGCAGTCCTATTCCGCAGCTGGCTGCTGGCTGCTGGCGCCTGCGACGCTGGAATTGGCAGGCCACCCGGTCGGGGTTGAGCGCATGCTGGTGCAAGGCAATGGCCTGGCCCAGTTGCAGGCGCGCCTGACACGCGCCGGCGATGCCGACTGGGTATTGCTGTTGCGCGCTGGCGACCGCCTCGTGCCCCATGCCCTGGCGATCATGGGCGAGCGCATGGCACTTCGCGAGCGGGCCTGTATCTATGTCGACGAAGGTAGTCATGACGGGCTGCACCCAACAACCCCCATCTTCAAGCCGGACTTCAACCTCGACCTGATGCGCAGCCTGCCGTATGTAGGACGCGTACTGGCATTCAACTGTGCGGCGCTGTGCGAGGTCGGCGGCTTCGACACGGACTTCGATACCCTGGCACCCCACGACCTGCTCTGGCGTCTGGCGGAAAGCCAGGGCCTGCAAGTCATCGAGCACATCGACGAACTCCTGGTGCATTGCCAGCATGACTTTGGCCAGTGGCTGCGCGACCCGCGTTGCGTGCAGCAGGCGCCACGCGTGGTGCGAGCCCATCTGCGGCGCCTGGGTGTCGATGCCGAGGTTGTCGGTGCCGAAGGCATGTCGTTGTGCCGGGTGGCGTACCGGCACCCGGAGCAAGCCCTGGTCTCGATCCTGGTGACGCTCGGTGACGACCTGAGCGCGGCAATGCGTTGTGTCGAGTCCCTGTTCGAACACACCCAGTATGGCCGATTCGAGGTACTGCTGATCGCCTCGCCGGATACGCCTGCCGACCTGCGTCAATGGCTGCAGGCCATGCAGGGGCTGGGCAGCAGCCAATTGCGGGTGATCGAGGTGGTCAGCGGCAGCCAGCTGGCGCAGTTGAACCAGGCCAGCGAGGCTGCCCGTGGCGACTACCTGCTGATGCTCGACAGCGCCTGCGCCGCCTTCGACCGGCCCTGGCTGGAGCAGTTGATGGTTCAGGCCCAGCGCCCGGAGGTCGGCGTGGTGGCGCCCAAGCTATGTACCCAAAGCGGCGAGATCTTTGGCGCCGGGCTGGTCCTGGGGCTGCATGGTGGTGTCAGCAGCCCGTTCGTTGGCATGCCGGCTGACAGCGGCGGCTACATGCTCCGGCTCAATGCAGTGCAGAACTGGAGCGCGCTTAGCCTGGACTGCCTGCTGGTGCGCCGCGAGCTGTTCGCCACGCTGGGCGGTTTCGATGTGCAGGGACTCAAGGGCGGCCTGCAGGACGCCGACCTCTGTCTGCGCATCCGCGAGCAAGGTTATCTGGCGGTATGGACACCCCATGCGGTGCTCGTGCGCTTCGCCTCGACCCGCGACGTGCGGACCGACAGCCAGCGCAAGGTGCTGGACAAGGACATCTTCCATGAACGCTGGTTGGCCAAGGTTGCCCGCGACCCTGCCTACAACCGCAACCTGAGCCTGAAGATGGCCAGCTTCAACCTTGATGCCGGACAGCGTCGTGGCTGGGACCCGTTCATCAGCCGTGTGCTGCCGTCGGTGTTGGCGCTGCCGATCAACACCTCGGCGGTCGGTCACTACCGGGTGGCACAGCCGTTCACCGAGCTGGAGCGTGCGGGCTGGATCCAGGGGCGGCTTGATTACAGTACCCCGGAGATGATCGATATCGAACGCGAGAAGCCCGATGTGATGATCTTGCAGTGTCGCTACACGGTCAATTCGATCGATGAAATGACGCGCTTCAAGCGCCTGTCGAACGCCCGGCGCATCTACGAGATCGACGACTACATCATCGAGGTGCCGGAAAAGAACGCCCATGCCCGGAACATACCGGCCAACATGCGCGAGCTGGTCAGCCAAGGTATTGCCTTGTGCGACCGGGTGGTGGTGTCGACCCAGCCGCTGGCTGATGCACTGTCGAGCATGCACCACGATATCCGGGTAGTCCCCAACATGCTCGCCGCCCCGCTGTGGGCCGGGCTGGCCAGCGAGCGCCAGACTAGCGCGCGGCCACGCGTTGGCTGGGCGGGGGGCACCAGTCACCGGGGCGATCTGGAGCTGTTGCTGGACGTCATCAAGGCCCTGGCCGACGAGGTCGACTGGGTATTCTTCGGCATGTGCCCGGATATCCTGCGGCCTTATGTGAAGGAATTCCACAAAGGCGTGCCCTTGGCGTCGTACCCGCAGAAGCTGGCCAGTCTCAACCTTGACCTGGCGCTGGCACCGCTCGAACAGAACCTGTTCAACGACTGCAAGAGCAACTTGCGCCTGCTTGAGTATGGTGCGTGCGGTTTCCCGGTGATTTGCACCGACACCAAGGCCTATGACGGCTACCTGCCTTGCACACGGGTGCGCAACAACACCTCGGAACAGTGGCTGGATGCGATCCGCATGCACCTGGCCGACCCTCAGGCCAGCTACCGCCAGGGTGATGCCCTGCGCGAAACGGTGCTGCGGGACTATGTGCTGATGCCGCAGCATTTGCAGCAATGGTCGAATGCCTGGCTGGCGGATTGATTCTTTTCGCGTTCGTTGCGAGCGGGCGCCCAACTCTCCCTTCGAAGGTGCTTTATGGTCGATATCGCAAACGGACCGCGCAGTGATGTAACGGTGGTGCTGCTGGGTCATGATCAGGCCGCTCATCGTGAGCGAGCGTTGCATTACTACCGCCAGGCGGGCATTGCCTGCCTGGCACTGGAAGCCCTTGAAACCCATAGTCCGGGCGCTGTGTGCAGCGCGCGTCTGAGTCAGGCGCTGCAGCAGGTTGCCACGCCGCTGGTCAATCTGGCCCTGGATGCCGACTTCGTGCAAGCTCCGGCACTGGACAGTGCTGCCGACTGCCTGAGTGCCAACCCACTGGCGCTAGGGGCTCAGGGTTACGCCTTGGGATATGTTCCGGGCAATGGTCAAGTGGCTTATTACAAGCTGGGACACGCATTTCCCGCGCAGGAAGGGGAGGGGGCCTCGGCGCGTATTCGGGCGCATGCGTTGGCGAACCAGCCAGCCTGGCGCGCCGTGGTCAGGGTCGAGAGGCTGCGTTCGGTGCTGAAGGATTTGCCGGAGGATCTGGATTTCGCCAGCTGGCGGGTTGCGCTGTCGTTGGCGTTGCTGGCCGACGGGGCCATCATTCAGCTTGATCAGACCGACGTCATCTGTGAATTGGCGCCGCGCACTTTGTCGCCGGTAGCCCGGGAAGAGCAGTTGGTGCGGACTGTGCGTCTGTTGCGTGCGTGGGACGCCGAACGTGATGGTACATGTACCGGCGATGCGGGCTTTGTCGTGCTCAACCGGTTGGTGCGTGGCAGCTACGATGCAGGCGAGCCGCCGTTGCTGTTCACCTCGCGCTGGACCAGTGTGATCGCCGACCCGGACCGCCAGTTCGAACCCCGGCAGTACATTGAGATGCCGTACTACCAGAGGGGCCTGTTCCAGCGCCTGGCGCAGCTCGAGTTCCTCTGCCATGGCTGGCCAACCGGGCAAGAGCACCGTCATGCACTTGAAGGCACCTGGGTGCGTCAGCGTGAACTGCTCGAGGTGCATCCCAATGACACCAAAGAAAGTCTGCAGCAGCGTTACTGGCAGGCCCTGGCCTTGGGCTTGTTCAGCCGCGACGTCTGCCAGCGTCTGCTGGCGACCCTGGAGGACGAAGTGCAAGCGGAAAAAGTCCGCGAATTGAGTGCCTGGCTTGAGCGCCTTGACAGCCTTCCCTGTCAGGACGTGCCTGGGTGGCTGGCAACTACTGCCTCGGGACGGCTGTTGCAGGTGTTGGCGGACGCAACGCCAGCGTCCGCGGTGCGTCAACGCGTGCTTGCACAATTGGCCAAGCGGCCCGGCCCGCAAATTGGTTTCGTGGTCGCGGACCTGCAGGACGATGACCTGGCCCTGCAGGCGACCTTCGACAGCCTGCTGGCGGCCGGGCTGCGCAATTTCAAGCTGGTGGTGCTAAAAGCCGGGAAACCGCCGGCCATCACCACCGCGCGGGACACCTTGCATTTCGTCCAGGTGGAACCAGGTAACTGGGTTTCACACCTGAATCACGCGCTGCGCCAGTTGCCGAGTGAATGGGTGATGTTGCTGCAGGCGGGTGACATCCTTGCCGGCGGCGGCCTGCTGCGGCTGCAGTTGGAACTGGGAGAGTCTCCGGCCTGCGATGCCATTTGTGCCGATGAGATACAACGCGATGAAGAGGGGCGTTTGCTGGGTATCATGCGCCCTGGTAGCGACCTCGACCTGCTGCGTAGCCAGCCGGCCCTGATGTCGCGTCACTGGTTGCTTCGCCGCCAGGCTGTACTTGATCTGGGTGGCTTCGATAGCCGTTTCGGCCACGCGCTTGAATACGATCTGTTGCTGCGTCTTGTCGAAGAGCGCGGGCTCGGCGGCATGGCGCACATGGACGAATATCTGGTGATCGGCGGACAGGCGTCGGAGCCGATGCGTTCCGAGGCGGTGGACATTCTCGACCGTCACCTGAAACGACTGGGCTATCAGGCACAGGTCAGCGATCAGGGCGCTGCCGGGTTGGCCATCGATTTCCGGCACAACTCGACCCCGCTTGTCAGCATCCTGATGGTTCATGAGGGCGACCGGTCTGCGCTTGAGCGCAGCCTGACCAGTCTGTTCCAGCGTACTCGCTACCCTCGCTACGAGATCGTGCTGATCTGTACCCAGGAGCAACATGGCCTGCTGTCAGACGCACTTCGATCGTTCGCCGGCCGTCTGCGTCTGGTCGCCGCCGAAGTTGGAGAGAACCTGTTCAACCAGGCTGCCCGACACGCGCGCGGTGAATACCTGCTGCTGCTTAGCGAGCGTTGCCAGGTGATCTCCCCGGCCTGGATCGAGGCAATGCTCAACCAGGCACAACGACCGGAGGTTGGGGTGGTTGGCGCGCGCCTGGTCGGCATGGATGGCAGCCTTGCGCATGCCGGTTACGATCTGCTCGCAGGGCCGCGTGTGCATGCACCCTGGGCCAGCTCGCCGGAAGAGCCCGGCAGCCGGGATCACTGGTCTGGCGTCGTGCGTGGTTGCCCGGCGGTGTCGGGGAATTGCCTGATGGTGCGTGCCGGTGTGTTCGAGCAATGCGACGGGTTGCAGGGGAATGTGGCGGCCGATGTCGACCTGTGCCTTGCCGTCACCGCTGCCGGCAGCCTGGTGGTATGGACTCCTCAGGCGCAGCTGATGATTGATGGTGCAGTTTCCCCGGCACCCGAGGAGGCGGCCCAGGCGTTGCTGGCGAAGTGGCCGGGCGCATTTGCCCGTGACGTGGCGATCGATGGTCGGCGGGCCAGTGCCCAAGCAAGCTGGCTGGCGCCGTTCAAGTAGCTGGCGCGGGAATTGCAAAAGCCGGGCAGGAGCCCGGCTTTTTTGTGCCTGGCGGCAAATAATTGACAGGCGTGGCGCCTGGTTTCACGTGGTGTGGACGAGGTTGTGAATGCAAAAGAAAGTGGCTGTGCTGCAGTCCAACTACATTCCCTGGAAAGGGTACTTCGACCTGATCGGCAGCGTCGATGCGTTCATCCTCTTCGATGATGTCCAGTACACGCGCCGCGACTGGCGTAACCGCAACAAGATCAAGACTGCCCACGGAGAGCACTGGCTGAGCATCCCGGTGAAGAACAAGGGGCGCTACGAGCAGTTGATCAACGAAGTTGAGGTCAGTGAGCCTGGCTGGGCGGCTGCGCACTGGAAGACCATCGAAATGAGCTACCGCCGCGCGGCCTGCTTCCAGCAGATGGAAGGGCCTGTCAGGGCGCTTTACGAGCAGGCCGCCGAGCTCACTCATCTTTCGCAAATCAATCACCTGTTCATTGCCGGCCTGTGCCCTCTGCTGGGTATCCGCACACCGCTGTACCGTTCCGAAAATCTGGGCCATGCAACTGGCAAGAACGAGCGCCTCATCCAGTTGTGCCAGGCGGTAGGTGGTACGCACTACCTGTCGGGACCGGCAGCCAGCTGTTACCTGGACGAGGCCGCGTTCGCCACTGCCGGCCTTGGCCTGTCGTATATGGGTTATGACGGCTATCTCGAGTACCCGCAGCTGTACGGCGAGTTTCAGCATGCGGTGAGTGTCATCGACCTGTTGTTCAATACCGGCGCCGACGCGCCTGCCTTCCTGGAGCGGCGCCCATGAGCACGACCATTTTGCGAGAAGTCGAACAGTACTATTCCTCGCGCATTCGTGAGCATGGCGCCACTCCGGAAGGAGTTGACTGGAACGGAAGCGCTTCGCAGCACCTGCGCTTCGAACAGTTGCTCAAGCTGGTGTCGCAGGAAGAATGGCAGCGAGGCTTCAGTCTGGTCGACGTGGGTTGTGGCTACGGGGCATTGCTCGACTGGCTGCGCGAGCGCGGCGGCGTAGTGGACTATCACGGCTATGACCTGTCGCCCGAGATGATCGCGTCGGCTCGCGCCAAACACGGTGCGGATCAGTTCACCTGCTTCGAGGTCGCCGACCGGCCCACCCGGACTGCCGATTACGCGGTAGCCAGCGGTATTTTCAATGTGTCACAGCAAACCCCGCGGGAAGCCTGGGAACAATATATTGCCGAGGTGCTTCGCAACATGGATGCCTGCTCGACCAAAGGCTTTGCCTTCAACTGCCTCACCAGCTACTCCGACGCGCCATTCATGCGCGACTACCTGTATTACGGTGACCCGTGCTTCTACTTTGATCTGTGCAAAAGAACCTACTCCAGGCAGGTGGCACTCTTGCATGACTATGGCTTGTACGAATTCACCCTCCTCGTGCGCAAGGCCCCGTGACCTGCCGTTCGACTTCCCTGTTTCCTGGAGATATCCATGCTCAAGAAAGGCTCTACTTCCGTAACCCAGTCCAGCGACAGCCAGCTCGAGGCGCGGGAGCGACTCTGGCAGTCATTTGCCAATGCGCCGCTCGATGACGCCGAAAAAGAGCGCAACCTCGGCCTGTTCATCCGCTCGGCCTCCCTTGCGCGGATGCTGGCGATTTCCGACCTGTACCGCGAGATCGTCTCGCTGCCCGGCTCGGTGCTGGACTTTGGCACATGGCGTGGCCAGAACGCCGTGCTCTGCGAGAATCTGAGGGCCATTTTCGAACCGTTCAACAAACAGCGCCGCATCGCGGCATTTGATACCTTCGCCGGCTACAAATCGCACGCCAGCGACAGCAAGGTGACCAACGAGCACTTCCAGGACGGTTGCTACGATACCGGTAGCGGGTATGCCGATTACCTGCGCCACTTGCTGGCATTGCACGAGAGCATCAATGCCCTGCCACAGGTTTCCAGCGGACATCAGGTGGTCGAGGGTGATATCAAGGATACCTTGCCACGTTTCATCGAGGAGAATCGCAACCTGCTGGTGGCGTTGGCCTTTTTCGACATGAACCTGGAGGGGCCGACCCGCTTTGCCCTGGAACAGATCCTGCCGCGCTGCGTCCCCGGTTCGCAGTTGGTGTTCTTCCAGTTGCAGCGTGATTTTCTGCCAGGCGAGGGTTACGCCTACGTAGCTGAAGTGTTGGGCAAGGTGCGTCACGAGATCAAGCGATCGCAGACCTACCCGTCCCTGTGCATCGTCAAAGTGCTGTAAGAGGGCATGCCATGTTCCTGATCATTGGTAACGGCATGGTTGGCCTGGCGATCGCTGCCGGCCTTTCCCGTTCGGTTCCTGCCGAGCGCATTACAGTGGTAGGCCCGATGTCGCGGCCTTACAGCGCCTCCATGGCTGCTGCAGCCATGCTCAACTCGTTCGCGGAGCTGGAGCCGGGTGCGTTGGACAAACCGCGCGACCGCCTTAAGTTCGAATTGAGCCAGGCTTCCGCGCGGTTGTGGGGGGCGTTTGTCGAAGAGTTCGAGATTCCCGCAGAGCACTACCGGCTGGGTACCGTGCTGGTCAACAACAATGCCTCCAACAGGTTCGAGGACCAGGCGTTTGACGCCATCGCCGATTATCTCGAGGAGTTTGCCGAGCCGTACGAGCGGATCGAGCCGACATTGGAGCCGGCCTATTCGCCGGCTTCGGCCTACCGAAGCCGCAACGCCCTTTTCCTGCCCCGCGAAGGCGTGGTCAATCCCGATGGTGTCATCCAGGCCCTGCAACAGACGTTGGCAAGGCGCGGTGTGCGCTTCGTCGAGGGCGTGGTGGAGTCTCTCGACAAGATCGGAGGCCGAACCTGTGGTGCTCGCCTGACCGATGGCCGAGTGCTGGCTGCGGAACGTCTGGTGCTGGCCAACGGCAGCAAGGCGACCCGGCTGTGGGCCGAAGACGACTGCATTCGGGTCATCAACGGCGTCGGTGCTACTGTCGTTTTGAAGAACCCGGGGATCCAGGGACGTTACGTGCTTCGTACGCCAAATCGTGGTGGCGCCTGTGGTATCTACCATGCGCCGTACCAGGACGATCTGTTCGTGGTTGGAGCGACCAACCTGATCACCACGGTCGACGAACAGGTGCCACGCGCCGAGTCCGTGGCTGCCCTGATAAATGGAGCGATCAACCAGGTCAACCAGATGCACCGTGCCAGCGGTTTCGTGCGGTACAACTTCGGCTATCGACCGGTCAGCCTTGATGGCTATCCGGTAATCGGCCAACTCAATGACAACACCTTCATTGCGACCGGCACGCGGCGGGATGGTTATCACTTTGCGCCTTGGCTGGCCGATAACCTGTCGGCGCTGTTACAGGGACTGCAACTCTCGCCCCAGGCTCGCGCGTATTTCGAATACACCCGGCCACATCGGCGCGCAATGCTTGATGATTCAGTCGAAGCGTGCTGTCGCAAATACGCGGCAGTCAAATGTTCGGCGCTTTCCCAGCATGGCTATGACGCAGGGCATACCGATGCCGACCAGGCGCTTGAGGGCCACTACTACCAGCGTGCGAGGGATTTCTTTGCCCGTAACGGCCTGGAGAAGGCAGTACAGGTCGAGTTTCTCGATGCGCTCATCGGCGGCTACCTGCCGCTGAGCGATTTCATCTGACGCACGCGCTGGAGAATACGAACGTGAGCAATCAGGTCATACCTTTCAACAAGCCTTTCGTCGTTGGCAAGGAATTGTTCTATATCGCCCAGGCAGTGATGAATGGCGGCATCGCTGGCGATGGACAGTTCACTCAATCGTGCCAGCAATGGCTGGAAGACAACCTGGGTTGCCCGAAGGCGCTGCTGGCCCATTCCTGTACCGCTGCATTGGAGATGGCGGCGATCCTGGCCGATGTCGGTCCGGGGGATGAGGTCATCATGCCGTCTTTCACGTTTGTATCTACCGCCAATGCGTTCGTGCTGCGTGGTGCGGTTCCGGTATTCGTGGATATACGCCCGGACAGCCTCAACCTTGACGAGCGTCTGGTCGAAGCCGCGATCACCGAGAAAACCAAGGCGGTCGTGGCAGTTCATTATGCTGGGCAGCCTTGTGACATGGAGGCGCTGCTGCGCATCTGCAACAACCACGGCCTGATGCTTATCGAAGACGCTGCGCAGGCGATTCTCGCCAGGGAAAAGACCCGTGCGCTTGGTACCATCGGGCACCTCGGTTGCCTGAGTTTCCATGAAACCAAGAACGTCATCAGCGGTGAGGGAGGGGCGTTGCTGATCAACGACCCGAAACTGATCGAGCGCGCAGAAATCATCTGGCAGAAGGGTACCAACCGCAAGGCGTTCGCCCGGGGCGAAGTCAGCAAATACACTTGGGTCGATGTCGGCTCTTCGTTCCTTCCCAGTGAATTGACGGCTGCCTTCCTCTATGCACAGCTGGAGCAGGGGGAAAGCATCAACGCCCATCGGCGGGCTTTGTACGAAGCTTATTACAATCAGTTGCAGGCGCTGGAAGCCGATGGCTGCTTCCAGCTTCCCCGTACGCCGGGCGGACGGCCAGCCAATGCGCACATTTTCTACCTGTTGATGCGCAACAACCATGAGCGCAGCGAACTGATCCAGTTCTTGCGCGAGCGGGATATCCATGCGGTGTTCCACTATGTACCGCTGCACGATTCACCTGCCGGCCTGCGGTATTCCCGCAGCGTCGGAGAACTGCCGGTAACCTGCGATGTTGCCCAGCGTCTGGTGCGCTTGCCACTCTACTCGGACATGACTGCTCGCCAGGTTGCCCGTGTGTGTACAGCAATCGCCCAGTTCTTTGCCGAGCCACGTGCTGTCTGAGGCCGGCTGCCTGTATTTTCCTGATTCTGGAGTTTCCAAGCGATGCCCAATTCTGCCCGGGTTGACGCCCATTCGCTCGACCAGGCACTGACGCGCCTGAGGTTGATGTACGCCAAACCGGAGCATCCGTATTACATCCTGGCACCAGACTACCGGGAAACCTCCTCGGGCGTCGCGTCGCTGCACTATCTTTGCCACGTGCTCAACCTCAACGGGCGCGAGGCTTATATCTGTGGTGGTCAGGTGGTCAATCCGGACCTGAAAACGCCGTTGCTGGACCCGCTGACCCAGAAGCGGCATCAGGCCGAAGGCAAGGTACCGATCGCTGTCTATCCGGAAGTGGTGGTGGGCAACCCGCTTGGCTGCGATGTGGT
>MTET01002085.1_pt1 | contig 11274 bp, 10 predicted proteins | sample 1042671 | NCBI WGS metagenome assembly MTET01 (sample SAMN06185814, study PRJNA358809) | soil metagenome | isolation source: garden soil control | place: India | collected 2015-05-23
GAATTCTTCGGGGTAACGCTGGTTGCTCATGGCACCTCCTGATGGGCCTCATTATGAGGCTTGAAGGTGTCTACGAAACTAGGGTCGATTCACTCGCTCATGCGGTTCATGTCTCGATTTGAATTTTCGCTATCCCGTAGAGCGGCATTCATGGCTGATCGCGGCTCTGTCGGCTGCCTCTTTCGGAGTCAGCATGGGCATGGATTACAAAAGACTTAGCCATGCAATTACATTTCAAATGGTATGTATTGACAGGCGTCTCTGATATGATGATGCGACACATCATTAGCTTAATCGCTAACGATGTGTCGCGTCAAAATTGGTTTGATGCTCGTTTTTGAGCGCGAAGAAAATGAGGTTTGAAAAGGTTTTGGGGCAGGTGCTGCGGGATGCCAGGCTCCAAGCTGGTCTGACACGCACTGAGTGCGGCGAAGTCCTTCATATTTCAAATCTGAGCCAGATCGAAAACGGCCAAACCCTTCCTCGCATCGATACGCTTGCCGCTCTCTGCAAGGTGCTCGGTGTCGCGCCCAGCGATGTTCTGCTGGTTGTCGAAGCGCGTTGCTCTGGTCTCGACGTTGAAGAGCAGATAGTGCTGAGTAATAAAAGACTTAGGGCGTTGCTGAGTGCGGGGCGGTTTGATTCAGTTGTTCAAGAGGATGCGCTTCGGGGGATTCGAGGGCGGAAGGCAGATAGTACTCGTGAATCCGTGAAGCGCATGCAGTGTGAAGGCCTGAAAAAGAACGAGGTCGCACGGAGGCTTGGTGTGACCCTTAGAACAGTTCAGCGGTACTGGATAAACAGTGTTTAAAGATCGCTCAACGGGCTCAACCTTATTCCCACGCAGCGATTGATGAACTCAGGCCATTACTAAAGATGGCGAAGGGCTTTCTCTATCGCTTCGACTGTGCCGGGCTTCAGTACACGCGTACCAGACTGATCCAGGAGGTCACCTTTCTCACCCTTCCGGAAGCCCCACTTGTTCATGAATTCTTCAGAAAGAATGTACTCAAGCGCTCGGCGTTCAATGGCATCAAGCTTAAACACTCCGGCTATAGCCTTACGGTCATCGACGTTGATCTCCAGGCTAGGTGGTACAATCTCCTTTACCAGTCTTCGTGCTTCTGCAAGCTCGGAGACTAATATCTGCACTAGCAGACGATGCCTCGCAGTAGGAAGTTCATCTATCCAGCTATTTGCTGTGGTCGGTTTGAAAGCAGCTTTCTTCGACGGATTAGCTGCGACGAAAGACTCAATAAGGGTGCGGTAATGGGCTCCAGAAGCGTTGCGAATGCTCTGTGCTTTCGGCACTCCCCGCTTTTCACCAAGCCTAGCAATCGTGGCAAAGCTGAAGTCGCTAACACCACGCTGAACCTGCTCCTCACATACATCATATATTGCTTCCAGGGTGCGGTGTGTGCGGCTAGAGGCAATCGATTTAAGATGCTCCAGCATTTCTTTAGGCTCCACGGTAAGCTCCCAGATCAAGTGAAATATCTTGGCTCATAGTAGTTCCAGTGCCAAATTCGTTTTGCGTCCGCTCAAAATTGCCTGCAAGTCAGTGCTAACGATTCTCTCGTGCTCACCTAGATCCTTCAAAAGAAGGCGCCCAGACACAAGTTCCTCGACTTTTTCCCAGGTCTTTACTCGCGCTAGAAGGAAATTGGTTAGCTGGTTGCCTATCGCCAACTGTTGCTTTTTATCAAGTTTGAACATCATGGGTTTCAAGTCATTGAGCTCAATCATTCTATCGATCATTTGTGACCGAGTAGGTAATGCCGAGTCCGCAGAAGCTGACTGATATATCTCTGCATTCTCACACACCTCGCTCAACAATCTGTATCTGGAAGAGTCTTCGAATGCAACCTCTAGTTCATGTTCTTGCTGCAAAATCAACTGTGGAAGATTACTACCAATCTCAACACTAGCCTGCTCATGAACCAATGCCTGACTCTGGTTAATAAGTCGAGTAATAGCTTGAAGATCGCAAAGAAACATGTCTGCCTTCTTAGCGGCACTCTCTAACTCAGACTGCATCTTGCGAACTCTCATCTCTAGTGCAGTGCGTTCCGAAGCATCAAACACCGTTCCAGACCTGGAAGCCTCATATTCCATGTCATCAAATTTATCTATCAATGCAGAGACCTCCGTCATACTGTCGTTCATCTCTGCAATATGATCAAACTGAAGAGTGGCCTGAAGTGAAATCTCGTTAGCTAGCGCAAGTAGACCACCAATGAAGACCGGGCCAGTCACAAAATGGCGGCAGCGTGGACAGTTTTGTACGCCAAGATATCCGCTTGGAACCGGCTGACGCACCTGGGTCGCACCTATCAGTGCCCCCCCGTCCTCACAACGCGTCCCTGCAAATGGACAAAACCCGTAATCGCGAAAGAGCATACTTCCTGCCAGGACATTGCCTGTAAAACGCTGGATAGCTTGCTCACTATTCTGAATCAATTCATGCCTTAGCTCATCTATTCTATTTTGCTCAAGCATCTGAATGGCGGCAAAGGCCTTATTCGAAAGCGCCCGCTTCTCACCCTCAGCAAACTTGACTCGCAAGCCTTCCGCATTCATCTTTACATAGTAGATCGACATAATAATGGAGCTATGGCCAGCCACTTTCATAATTATGTTGATCGGCAAACCAAATTCCATTACATACGCCGTAATCAGGCTAACTCGCATGCTGTGAGGGGAATACGGCGTGCTATAGACAGATAGCGCGGAGGAGGCGCCATTACACTCTGCAAGCTTGATATCTTCTGGCTGTGAATGACAAAGCGCAGCCGCCAAACGAAACTTAAGACGACCAGCATAGTGCCCGCACTCCTCATCGCCAAAATCTCGAAAAAGAAAACAGTTAGCACCGCGCTCTTTTCGTTGTGACGTATTAAGTTCAGTGCGCTTGCACTCCAACCAAGGCATGGGCCTAGAGATGGGATTATATTTAGCTTGCCAATCCCGCAGTCGAATCATCCAGATCGCGACTTTCTCTGGCATCCAAGGGACATCATATCCTCCGCCAGTACGAGAAGTCTTGTTCGACGTAAAGTGCATGCCGATATTATCGCCAGGATATCTCCTCACAAAGCCTTGGTTTTCGGTCATTGCCGCCAAGGCAGAGGGATTAGCTGACCAAACGAACTTACCATTCACAAAATGGGGAATATCTTCATCCGCTTCGCCAGAGTCGTTGTAAGCCAACTGCCGACCTCTCGCCGGCACAGAAGCTAGTGCATACGTGTGCATCCAGTATGCAGGAAACCAAAGTTTGGTCTTTCCAAATTCCGTTTTGAATATGCAATCCGGATCATTTTTATCAATTACTGAAGGATCGACCTCCACCCAGTCAGCATCAAACTCGTGCAGATGAGTTAAATCAGCAAAGCACTGGGCTGAGTCCGGAATCATCCAGTCACACAGCGACTTAACATACTGATAGGCTAGTGCAGGCTTATTGGTTTCCCCGGCATTGCTATTAGCTTCATCGCCCTCATATGCCATGCTCACAAATGGATTACGAGCTCCAGGTACTACTACGCGCTCCCCCGTCTCATCATCTTCGAGAGTAAGTTTTTTCCTAATAATATAGTCAGCAAACTCTTTAGCAGCGGAAAGCAAAGGGCGCCCAGTCCCGCCATTGGAGTTAACGAGCAAATCCCTAAATAAATTCAGATCGATTTTTGGAGCAGTAAAATAAACCTCAGGAGTGAATCCAAGTTCATATTTTTGAACATACTCGCGAACAAATTTACACAGCATTTGTTGCTTCAAATCACCGCTGCGGGCCTTTTTCAAAAACTCATTAATATCCTCTGCCCATGCCGTGTATGGATGCCGAATATACTTTGTTTTAAATGGCTCCTCTTTATTCAGGAACGAGTACCATGAAGTCCAAACAGCCTTATAAACGGTCGCCGGATCACGGGGGATCCTAGGGTCTTTGCGAGAAGCAACGAAGCGCCGGTAGTCCATCTCCCCTTTCACACCGTCTTCATTGACTAAAATACGAAGCTCCTGATAACTGTATGGAACAGGTATATCGCACAAATCATACCAACTTACCCACTCCATACTGAACACCCTGTCAGGATGTGCGGGCAAGCATGGAAAATCCTTGTACCGATCACGGTAATCTTTGCTATTTTTAATATTTAAGACTTTTACCGAGTACTTTAACTCCGCCAAGCTAATGCACTTCTGCGGAAGAAGAAAATCAATCCAGCTTTTCCAGTCAGCACGAAAATAAACAGGAGGATCGCTGGGAAGCAAAGAGTCTGCTTTGTAACCAGACAAATATTCAGCACGAGAGGTTATCCCAAGCCTTCGAGCAGCCTCACCTGCTTCTTTGAGAGAATAACTTTTCACACCAAGATATCTATCCCAGCCCCACTTACCCCAATCTTTATCATAAATCTTATTCGGATTTGAAGGCAGTCGCGGATCGACTTTATACCGCTTTAGATAATCAGCTTTTGATGAAAAACCGTGTGTCCTTGCAGACTCACTAGCTTCAACGACAGTTTCGTACTTTTTATCTAGCTCACGGCCACGTAAGAAATGCGGGAATCCATGCCACTCAGAGGCATACATGATATTTGGGTTTGACGGCAAACGAGGATCTTGGCTATGGCGTTCCCTGTATTGAACAGCCGTGGTGATACCCAAGCGAAGTGCCCCCGCCCTTGCCATTTCCAGATTGACGTAATGCTTGCCTAGATCGACTCCGAGAAACCCCGGCCACCCTACCCAAGCGGTTAGATATACTAACTCTGGGTTACTAGGAAGCCGGGGGTCTTCACGATATTTTTCGAGGTATTCAAGGCGTGACTTAATGCCAAGCAAGGCTACTCGCTCAGCCGCCTCTTCGTAAGAGTAGAAGTCTTTACCGCGCTTTGTACCCAGATAGTCATTCCACCCACCCCAGTCATCGGCGTAGAAAGTATTAGGCGCACCCGGAAGGCGGGGATCCAAAGACTTACGAAGTTTTCTATATTCGACGTTACTTTTGAATTGCAGGGCTCTGCATGCTGCACGAGCCTCTTCATATGTGGAGTACTTACCACTATCCCCGGTCTTACCGAGAAAATCGTCCCATCCTTTCCACTCTTGCTAATATATCAAATCGGGAGTTAGAGAAAACCTATCATCTTCTAGGACTTTCGCCCGATAATCGCTTCTACTCACAGCCTTTAATGCGTGTGCAGCCGAACGAGCCTCCACGAATATAGAGAAGAGGTTGTTCTGTTTTTCTTGATCTACGTGACCAGTGAATGCCTCCCAACTGCTCCATTCTCCGCGATAGAAACTGGCCGGGCTTTTCGGCAGCTTTTCGTCAAAGTGATGTCGTGCAGCGTAATCAGCCTCATCCACAATAGCTAAGCGTCTAGCAGCAGTCGCAGCTTCTGAAAGCCATCGGTATTTGCGTCCTTTCTTCACATCTACCTGGAGAAAATTCTCCCACCCCGTCCACTCATTGGCATAAGATCTTTCGGGATGAGCAGGTAGTCGCGGATCACGCTTATACTCTTTGTTATAAGCAGCACGACTAGGGATACCCAAACTTCGCGCCGCCTCGGCTGCCTGAGCAAGCAAAGGATAGTGTTTATCAGCAGTACCCAGAAAGCTTGGATATCCACGCCATTCTGCGCTGTATTTCTGTGAGGGATGTGCCGGCAGCCGAGGATCCTCGTGCCGCCTGGCCCTATAATCTAATACGCCTGTAATACCCAGTGCTCTGGCTGCGTTAGCCGCTTCAACCAGCGTTTCATAAATATAACTCAAGTTATTTATTTCTCCATCCGACGCTCCATCGTCTCACGGAGGTCTTCATTCGTCGGCTGAGTATAAACCAAACACGCTGTAGGGGAGCGATGTCGCATCATCTTTTGAATTTCAACCTGAGTAAATCCATGCTCAGCCAATCGATAACCAAAGGCATGGCGGTGACCATGCTCTGTGGTTCCACGATATTTTTCATGAGCAAGACCGATACGGTTAACGGCAGCCTTGTGTAGACGCTGAAAATTCTTTATTGTTTCTGGCTGACCCAAGGTATTTGTAAAAGCATAAGGGTGATCCTGACCAATAGGATCCACTCGCTGATACTTTAAATAATTTTGAAAGTTATATAGAAATTCCGTCGCCTTATCCGGAGGGAAAAAATCAACCTTGAAATATTTCTCTCTACTGCTGAGCACGGGAGCCTTCCAACCTGCATGTAGTCTCTCACTTTTGAGATACATCGTCCGAGGGGTACGCTGAAATCGCTGAAGTAGGTAGTCCTGACGTGACTTATAGCGCTTGTCCGGCGACACACCTTCTGAAGGATGATAAATTCGCACAACGGCCGCAAGGCGTTTTTTATCAACGCCAATATCATCCAGATACAAATGAAAAACTTCACTCTTTCTCACGCCACCATAATGCATGAGCAACGTTATCGCTCGCCCCTTGAAATCAGCACGCATATTAGGATCTGGATTTGACTCACTTCCAGCGCGAATGAAACCCTCATCCAGAAGTTTTGTTATATATTCCTCTGGAAACTTTTTCACTTCCTCAACAACGACCGGAACTTGATATTGCCGCTCGACTCGTCGTGTGAAAGCACTTCTGCTCTTAGCTTCTTCGCTGTTCGAAAGATGGTTTAGGAAGACGTTGTCGTTCTTATGGTAGTAAGCACACCAATTCAATCGCTGCTCTGCACTTGTTGCGCGCTTGAAGGGATTCGCTCGCGCTGTAGCGTATTCAGGCTGTTCTGCGAGCCAATCGGTGTAATGCGTAATCAACTGGAGTAGGTTATTCGCATCATCGGCACTACGAGGCCTCCAGTACAAGCCCGAAGGATCTATGAGCGTAGTCAGATCGATAGTGCCAGCGCGCAGGGCTATGTTGAAATTCTCCAGCAACTCTACCGTTTTATCGAACAAGCCATCGTTAGCGTTGACGTACCTTATAAGGAGCATAATCGCGAACGCAGACCTCTCCCTCCACGACTGGCCTCTGTTTACTGCTTTAGCTAGGTATCTCAGGTGCGACAGCAATAGACCACTCTCAGTCCAAAGCGCCGGCAGCCGAAGCACCTTACCCGTATTGTCGCTTCGATATCTTGCTTTCACCTTCAGAACGTAAGCCATCTCTACCGTACTATTTAGTATGTATTAAGGGGTTCTATCAGATTAACCTTAGGCTAGCCAACCGAAAATTTCACGCTAAAAATGCCCCAATTCAAACTTAATAGTACAAATTCTGATGGGGTGATAATACACCTACGGCAAGAAGATGCTGCGCGAAATCGACAGCCGCGTGCGCTTTCTGAGCAAACGCCTGGAAAAGCTCAAGGTGGTCAGCGACAGACCCTCGGACCCGAACAAGGTCTATTTCGGCGCCTGGGTCACCATCGAGGACGAAGACGGCGAACAGTCGCGCTACCGCATCGTCGGTCCGGACGAGCTGGATCTGAAACAGGGGCTGATCAGCATCGACTCGCCGCTGGCCCGCGCGCTGGTGGGCAAGCCGCTGGACGCCGAGGTGCGGGTGCACAGCCCGAGCGGCGAGAAGACCTGCTACATAGTCGAGATCGACTACCCCTGAGACTCCCTACCGCCGGGTAATCAGGCCCTGGCGCGCCACCCGTATCAGCTCGGCGACCGTTTCCGTCAGGGCATCGGCGCTGGGCGCCTGGACCACCGCCAGGTCGAAGCTGTCGCGCGGAAAGCGCGCCAGCGACTCGCCGCGCTGCACGAACTGGATACGGAAGGTACGCGGCCCGCTCCAGCGCTTGGGCCAGCCGTCGAGGTAACGCAGCAGGGTCGGTTGGTGATTGCCGCCGAGCAGGATGCGCGGGTTGCGCAGCAACAGCCCCGAGGTGATGGGGGCCAGGCGAATGTGCGGTTGGGGACAGGTCATGCTCGAGTCTCCGCCTCAAAAATCCCGCTGGGCAGCGGTGGGAGGCGACACCGAACCAGCGCTTTAGCGGAATTTCGGGTGCTGGAAACTTCACCCTGTGGCGCCCCGCAAGTAGCTGTTTAAATCGGCGCAGCGCGCATCCTAGAGAAGCCCGCGCGATACTGTCAAGGCGAGCCACCACCGGCCAAGCGCCATGACCGCCGACCAGTTGCGCCTGTTCTTCGCCCTGCCCTGCCCGCCGCCGCTGGCCGCGGCGATCTGCGCCTGGCGTGAGCGCGAAGCGCCCGGCGGCAGGCCGGTCGATTCCGCCGACCTGCACCTGACCCTGGCCTTTCTCGGTGCACAGCCGGCCAGCTGCCTGGCGCCGCTGCTGAGCCTCGCCGCGCAGTTGCCGGGCGCAGGCTGCGAACTGCGCCTGGATCGCCTCGGCCGCTGGCGCGGCGGCGTGCTGCACCTGGCGCCCAGCCGGGTGCCGCAGGCGCTGGACGAGTTGCGGCGGCAGCTGCACGCACGCCTGAGCGGCGCCGGTTTCGAACTGGAGCCGCGCGCCTTCCGCCCGCACCTGACGCTGGCGCGGCATTACCCGCAGCCGCCGGCCGGCGCCGCCCCAACCTTCGATTGGCCGCTGCGGCAGTTCGCCCTGTTTTGCTCGGAATATGACGGCCACGGCAGCCGCTATCGCCTGCTCGGCCAGTGGCCGTTGCGGCCTGCGACCCCAACCGGGCGTAGCGCCCCGTAACAGCAAAGCCTGGGCAATCTCGCCGGCAAAACAGGGCAATCTCGGGAAAAGTGCCGCGATAGAGGGGTTAGTCTGGAAAATTCGGCAATGGCATGTTTCCTGCCCTCTCCCTCGTGCCGTACGTGCCACGGGATGGGCGCGATTTTGTTGCAGGACGCACCTCAACACACCCATCGAGAGCGCCCATGAACAAGAACAAGACCCTGCTCGCCCTCTGCCTCGGCGCCGGCCTGCTCGCCAGCGGCCAGACCCAGGCCTTCTGGTTCGGCTCGTCCGGCTATACCCAGACCCAGTACCCCATCGTCCTCGGCCACGGCATGCTCGGCTTCGACAGCATCCTCGGCGTCGACTACTGGTACGGCATTCCCGCCGCCCTGCGCCGCGACGGCGCCAGCGTCTACATCACCGAGGTCAGCCAGTTGGACACCTCCGAAGCGCGCGGCGAGCAATTGCTGCAGCAGGTCGAGGACATCGTCGCCATCAGCGGCAAGGCCAAGGTCAACCTGATCGGCCACAGCCACGGCGGCCCCACCACCCGCTACGTCGCCGCCGTGCGCCCGGACCTGGTCGCCTCGGTCACCAGCGTCGGCGCGCCGCACAAGGGCTCGGCCACCGCCGACTTCCTCAAGGGCATCAGCGACGGCCCCGCCGGCCCGGTCGCCACCCCGCTGCTGGCGGGCATCGTCAATGGCCTCGGCGCGCTGATCAACTTTCTCTCCGGCAGCCCCAGCAGCACCCCGCAGAACGCCCTCGGCTCGCTGGAGTCGCTCAACAGCGAGGGCGCGGCGCGCTTCAACGCCAAGTTCCCGCAGGGCATTCCCACCAGCGCCTGCGGCGAAGGCGCCTACAGCGTGAACGGCGTGCGCTACTACTCCTGGAGCGGCACCAGCCCGCTGACCAACCTGCTTGACCCCAGCGACCTGCTGATGGGCGCCAGCGCGCTGACCTTCGGCAGCGAAGCCAACGACGGTCTGGTCGGCCGCTGCAGTTCGCGCATGGGCCAGGTGATCCGCGACAACTACCGGATGAACCACCTCGACGAGGTCAACCAGACCCTGGGCCTGACCAGCCTGTTCGAGACCGATCCGGTGACCGTCTACCGCCAGCATGCCAACCGCCTGAAGAACGCCGGGCTCTGAGCCAAAGTCCGGGCCGGCGTCATCCGGCCCGGACGCCGTAGTGGAATCTGCCGTGAACAAAGCCCTGTTGCTGTTGCCCCTGCTGTTCGCCGCCTGCCTGGCGTCGATGCTCTATCTCGAGCCCGGGCATCTGCCCGATCGGTTCAATCCACCCGCGGCCAGCGGGGAAACCCCGCCACCGGCGGCGCCACCCGCGCTGCAGCAAGCGCTGCCCGCGCCCGTCACGCCGGCGAGAAAAGCCGCCGCTCTCGGCTTGCCGGCATCCTTCGTCGGCACCGAGGTGGACGGCCGCTTTCGCGTCGATGCCGCCGGCAACCTGATCGTCAGCGAAGACATTCGGCGCATTTTCGACTACTTCCTCGCCAGCCTCGGCGAGGAGAGCCTGGACGCCAGCGTCGCGCGTCTGCGCGGCTATATCGACGGCCAGTTGCAGGAACCGGCCCGGGCCCGCGCGCAGGCGCTGCTCGACCAGTACCTGGCCTACAAGCGCGAGTTGGTGCTGCTGGAGCGCGACCTGCCGCAACTGGCCAGCCTGGACGCCATGCGCCAACGCGAAGCGGCGGTGCAGGCGCTGCGCGCGCGGCTGTTCGACAGCGAGAGCCATCAGGCCTTCTTCGCCCGCGAGGAAGGCTACAACCGCTTCACCCTGGAGCGCCTGGCGATCCGCCAGGACGCCGGACTGAGCGACGAGGAAAAGGGCCTGGCGGTCGACCGGCTGCGCGCCAGCCTGCCGGAGGAGCTGCAGGACATGGTGCTGCCGCAGCTGCAGCAGGAGCTGCGCCAGCACACCGCGCGCCTGCAGGCCGAAGGCGCCAGCGCCGCGCAGATTCGCCAGCTGCGCCAGCAGCTGGTCGGCGCCGAGGCCACCGCCCGCCTGGAGGCGCTGGACAGCCAACGCCAGGGCTGGCAGAAGCGTCTCGATGAGTATCTCGCCGCCAAGGCGCATATCCAGGCCAACGAGGGACTCAGCAGCGGCGACAAGCGTGCCGCCATCGAGGCGCTGGCGGCGGAACGTTTCGACGAACGCGAGCGCCTGCGCCTGGAGGCGGCCGAGCAGTTGGCCGAGGCAGGCAGAAATACGAACGGCGGCTGAGTCCGGGCCGCCGGATCGTCGGGCGGAGCGCGTTGCGCTCCCCGTTGGGCTTCGCTGCGCTCAGCGCCAACCTACCCGGCGCGGCCTCCCTTACCCTCAGGTGCTGTCGCGCATCACCAGTTCGAAGCCGACGTCGATGCAGTGCTGCTCGGGCGTCTCGCCGCGCATCAGGGCCAGCAGCATGTTCGCCGCCAGCTCGCCGATACGCCCACGGGTGGTGCGCACCGTGCTCAGCGCCGGGTGCATCCAGGCCGCCGCCGGCAGGTCGTTGAAGCCGGCGATGGCCAGCCGTCCCGGCACCTCGAGGCCCAGCTGACGGGCGCGGAACAGCGCGCCCATGGCCAGGTCGTCGTTGTTGAAGAACACCGCATCGATCTGCGGCTGCT
>MTET01002654.1_pt2 | contig 11087 bp, 10 predicted proteins | sample 1042671 | NCBI WGS metagenome assembly MTET01 (sample SAMN06185814, study PRJNA358809) | soil metagenome | isolation source: garden soil control | place: India | collected 2015-05-23
ATCGCAATTGCAGGGCTTATTGCGGCAGGGTATTGGTTACTTAATCCATTATTTAGACTGTTGGCCGCTGCTAAAGCCCGAGAAGTCATGACTGCGGCGGCATTGTTGGTTGTGTTGGGTGCGGCGTTACTCATGCAAGTCAGTGGTTTGACTATGGCGATGGGTGCTTTTTTGGCGGGCGTGCTTTTATCTGAATCAACATTTAGACATCAAATTGAAGCGGATATTGAACCATTCCGAGGAATATTACTGGGCCTGTTTTTCCTTGGGGTCGGCATGTCATTGGACTTATCGGTAGTTGCTCAAAACTGGCAACTGATTGTGAGTGGCGTAATTGCCCTGATGTTTGTCAAAGCGCTGATGATTTATATAGTCGCCCGAGTAACGAAAAGCCCTCATACAGAAGCGTTGGATCGCGCTTTACTTATGGCTCAAGGTGGAGAGTTCGCTTTTGTACTATTCTCGGCTGCGCTAAGTGCACAAGTTATTGATAGCACCGTTAAATCTAATTTAACTGCCATTGTTGTGCTTTCAATGGTGCTGACCCCAATTGTCAGTATTATTTTCAAACGTTTTACTCAAGCAAAAACGAAGGTTTCATTAGAAAATATCGATATTGCCGACGGGCTAAGTGGTAGCGTTTTAATGATCGGTTTCGGACGCTTTGGACAGGTTACCAGTCAATTGTTGTTAGCAAGAGGTGTCGATGTCACCATTATTGATAATAATACCGACATGATTCGAAACGCCGAAAAGTTTGGTTTTAAAATTTATTATGGCGATGGTTGCCGTCTAGATATTCTGCATGCGTCTGGCGCTGCAACAGCACAAGCGATTGTGGTTTGTGTAGATAGCAAGGAAACGACCAATCGAATTGTAGAACTCGTGACCCATGAATTTCCTTTGGCAAAACTATTAGTCCGTTCATATGACCGTGAGCATTCACTACATTTAGTCAAACAAAAAGTGGACTTTATGATTCGTGAAACATTTGAATCTGCAATTAAGTTTGGCGGCGTGATTTTGCAAGAACTTGGTGTGGATGAAGACGAGGTAGAAAGAATTACCGAGGAAATTCGTGATTTGGATAATGAGCGTTTTGAAACTGAAATCGCGGCAGATGACGTAAATGCAGGGGTAGGTATGCAATATACACATACTCATCATCCAAGACCTACAGCACCGTTGATTCGACCAAAACAAGAAGGGCGGATTTTAAATAAAGAAGATACTTCAGAGAATGAGGGTGTGGATTAGTCATAAAGCTCAGTAAGAGTTTTTTAGAAAAGCTTTTACTGAGCATTTTTATTGGTGGAAGTACCTTAAGTTGCTAAATTCCATCCGTTTGCCAATCAAATCATTTGACCTTATTAAAGTTAGATTTTTAGTTATATTCATAAACCCGATTACAAACGCTCTAAAGCCGTACCTTTAACTGGGTTTCTGCGCCAATAATAGGGTTGTAAAAATCTAAGGAAAAGCTTCCAAGGCGTCATCCATGCGATGCGTCGATTGGTTTTCTTGTTTTGAATAATTTGTTTTGCTAAATATGAACAAACAACTTCTGGCGGATCAATCACAAAGAAAAATAAGCGCTTCATCTTTTTCCAGTGTTGTACGTCGCCATTGGTCCAAGACGAAACTAACAGATCGGTTGCGACCATACCGGGGCTGAGCGTACCAGTTAAAATAGAAGTCGATTTGGTCTCTTTATAAAGTGCTTTGCTAAAATAACTTACTGCTTGTTTAGTGGTCGCATAGGGGGTCATTCCCGGACTCCATTCTCCGTTGCTTCCCCAACCTTCCATGTTAAAAATTTGGCCATACCCTTGTCGGAGCATGCCTTTTAGAGCTACTTGCGAACCAAGCATTGTGCCCAAAATATTAGTTGAAACTGCTGCATTTAATTCATCTGACTGAAGGTCAATAAACTCTTTCGTTGGGTGGCAGCTGCCTGCGTTATTAATCCACACATTTACTTGTCCAAAATGCTGAATTGCTCCCTCCCATAAGGCTTGTAAATCTGCAATTTGTGTCACATCACAGCATGAACCAATAAATTTTTCTTTACTAAAATGATTTTCTAGGTGAGTGAGAGCATGCTTAAGATGCTCCGCGTTTCGTCCAGCGATGACAACTGAACATCCCAGATCTAAAAAAGCGTGGGCGAGTGCTAAACCTATACCTTTTGTGCTTCCAGTGATGACTACGCAGCCAACTTCACGATTAGATAAACTCATTGAAATCTCTAAATTTTTTTAAAATTAACGCTATTGAGCAGCTTTATGAAAATGAGTTGTTTGCTCTTTTAATAAAAGCAAATAGATAATTGATAAACTTATCATCGAAATATTCATTACGATAGGGTTATAAGGCGAGATAAGTGTAGAAGGTTTTAAAAAACCAATTAAGAATAGTAAACCGAATAAACCTAAAATACTTAAATAGTGAATATATTTATGAGTATAAAAAAGAAACAATAAACCAAAAATAATTTCAGCTATACCGCTCGCGCGCCCTGCAAGTTTTGCATACTCAAAAGAAAGTCCGATGGTTTGCCATACAAATATTTCATCAGAGTTAATAAAGATTAGTTTAGGAACCAGTCCTTGATAAAACCACAAGAAAGCGAGCATAAAGCTTATAAATTTTAATGCCTTAGCATTATCCATTAAGATTCTCTAAAAGATTGAAGTTTCAATTTTGATCATTGCGACTATTATGTTTTGATTTAATTTATTCTTCAATAGCTAATAAGATTAGCTTGTTTTTTATCATTTCTTATGATTGTTTTTTAACATTAATGTAGGGATATGATAGGAAAATTTTATATTAAAACATAGGAGAAATACTCCTATGTTTTTAATTTTATGGTTCACTAACTAATCTTGATATATTTTTTAAAAGTATATTTCTTAGAAATTGTCTATAGCATTCATCTGTATTTTTGTTTGAATATTGAACTAAATAACCGTTGAGCTGTGTAATTATAATTATGGCTCTTTCTTTGTATTCTTCTGATGAGATTTTATTATGAATAGGGAGTATAATTTTATATATAAGTTCAAAATTATACTTTTGTATCATTGATAAAGAATCATATACATAGGGTAAGTGATCTGAAATAGAAAACACCTCTTTAAATGTATGCGTAATGACCGGTTGTTCTATTTCATATATTATATTAGCGATAATATTCATAAACCGATGCAAGGGTGGCTCATTTGCATTTAAGTTGATTAAAATTTCTATACGCTGTATGTAGTCGAAAATTAATTTATCGAGTAAAGCTTTTAATAAACTATCTTTATTTTGAAAATAATGCTGTAAGGTACTTAAACTAATATTCGATTGAGCTGCAACTCCTCGCATACTAAAACCAGAATAACCTTTGGTAAGAAAAACTATCTCAGCATTTTTTAAGATTTGCTTTACTCTTTCTTGTCCTTTTAGTGTGGTAAAGGACTTCTTTATTTGCATAGTATCAAAGGTATCAATTTTGATCATTATCCAGCCTGTAAGTACTATTTAAAAAAAGGCATTCTAAACCATGAAATTAGAAAAATATAAATAAAATATTTAAATTCTATTAAACTAATTATAGGTCATGTGACCTATAATTTTTTAATATCGGTCATATGACCTAATCTAAAATTAAAAAATAGGTCGAGTGACTTATTTTTGTCTCTTAAGTAATAGTTAAAATAGGTCGTGTGACCTGTTTAAATAATAATGAGTTTCTTATGATTTTATTGAATCTATAAATTATTGTATTTGAATAAATATTGACTAATTTTTATTTGATAGATGATATTTATTTTCTCTATTTCTTGGGCTTTTTTTTAAAGTAGGGGTGGGTATTTAGTTAGGTGTTTTTTTAACTGTTAAAGAAAGAATTTTAAATAAGTAAACATAGTCTTTTTGTAATGTGTGTATACAAGTTAAATAATTGTTATTAAATTGTGAAAAGAATCACACAATAGTAAAAGGTAGTTTGTTTTATATATAAAACAAATTGGACATATTTTATTTATTGAGTTTGATTCATTTTGTTCTACAAAACTAATCATTATATATGTAGGTTATGAATATGAAAAACATTCAGAAATCACTTCTTGCAGCATTAATAGTTGCTGGTTATGCGGTAAATACTCAAGCGGCTGTTACTGGACAGGTTGACGTTAAATTAAATATCTCAACAGGCTGTACTGTAGGTGGTAGTCAAACTGAAGGGAATATGAACAAGTTTGGTACTTTAGATTTTGGTAAAACTTCTGGTACTTGGAACAACGTATTAACAGCTGAAGTCGCTTCAGCAGCAACAGGCGGTAATATTTCTGTGACTTGTGACGGCACGGATCCTGTTGATTTTACAGTTGCAATTGATGGTGGTGAACGTACAGACCGTACTTTAAAAAATACTGCTTCTGCTGATGTAGTTGCATATAACGTTTACCGCGATGCTGCTCGTACAAACCTTTATGTTGTAAACCAGCCACAACAGTTCACTACAGTGAGTGGCCAAGCTACAGCGGTACCAATTTTCGGTGCAATTGCTCCAAACACTGGCACAGCAAAAGCTCAAGGTGATTATAAAGATACTCTATTAGTTACTGTAAATTTCTAAATATAAAAAGAAATAATTAATTGAGTGGCAGGTTTACTTAAAAGCGAGTGAACCTGTTTTAAATGGAGGGGAGATGATATTTAATCGCGGTTCTATATTTATAATTTCTTATTTTTTAATTTCTTCATTAAATGCTGGTGAAATTGGAGCAAAGTTAACAAATCAAATTGAATTATTACCTTCTTGTTCTATTAATAATAAAGTTGTTGAAAATAATGCGACAAATTTAAATTTCGGAACTGTTGATTTTGGTGAAACCTCAACTGGTTTTAATGGGGTAATTGATGCAAGTTTGATAAATAATGGAAACTCTGGTTTACAGATACAGTGCGCTGGTATTTCTACCGTAAAAATAATATTTGGTTCTGGAAATAATGATAGTAAAGTTCCTGCTTATTTTTCACAAAATTATTATCATGCATTAAGTAATGGTAGGGATTTTGTTGCTTATAACTTGCTTTATGGTTTAGATAAACAAGTGATTAGAGCGAATGATGCTTTTATTCTTAATGATATGAATACTAAAAAGAATATCGATATTTTTGGTCAAGCCATACACGATGGTGGTCGTATATCTAAGGGTGAGTATACAGATATAGTTCCAATTACAATTGAGTTTTAAGAAAATGAAATATTTTTATTTTAAAGCAATATTATTGCTATCTGTAAGTCCATTTGTATATGCAGTAGACCCTCAATTAAATTCTAGTTTTAAAGTTCAGGCTAAAATTGAAAATGGATGCTCAATAGATAATATCGAACAAAAAATTGATTTTGGTCAGTATTCAGCTTTATCAAAAGATAAAGTCGTTTCTAATATTATAAATAGCAAAGAATCTTGGAATATTCGTTGTACTGAAAGCTTGCCCGTTAGTATTTCTATAGATGGTGGTGAAAATCTACAGAATAATATAAGGCGTATGAAAAATGGTTCATCTTCGAATTATTTGCCTTATAAATTATATAACTCTAGCAGTTTGTCTACTGAATATGTTGTCGGTAATAAATATTTATTACCTGCTACAACGCCTACAAACCGTCTGGCAAATTTTGAAATATATGGTGTCGTTGATTTAGAAAATAATAATGAACCACATACTGCTGGAATTTATAAAGATACTGTTTCAATAATGATTACATGGTGATTTGTATGAACAATTCTGCATTTATTAAAAATGGCATTTTAAAATCTTTTTTATTTGCAAGTACATTATCACTTGTTACACCTGTGATGGCGCAAGCAACTTTTTTAATTTGGCCCATTTATCCAAAAATTGAAGCCAATGAAAAAGCAACAGCGGTTTGGCTTCAAAATACCGGCAAGACCGATGCGATGGTGCAAATTCGGGTGTTTAAATGGAATCAAGATGGCTTAGAAGATAACTATAATGAGCAATCCGAAATTATACCAAGCCCGCCTGTAGCTAAAATTAAAGCAGGTGAGAAGCATATGCTTCGTTTAACCAAAAGCGTCAATTTGCCAGATGGCAAGGAACAGTCATATCGGTTGATTGTAGATGAGTTACCGATTCGCTTGTCTGATGGAAACGAGCAAGACGCTTCTAAAGTGAGTTTCCAAATGCGTTACTCAATTCCGTTATTTGCCTATGGAAAAGGTCTGGGTAGTGGTTTAACTGAAGAGAGCCAAAAAGCGAATGCTAAAAATCCTTTAGCCAAACCCGTTTTACAGTGGTCCGTCCGCAACAATGACAAAGGCCAGTCTGAGCTATATTTAAAAAATAATGGACAGAAATTTGCGCGTCTTTCGGCACTTAAAACTTCAAAAACTGGCAATGATATTTCTTTAGGGAAAGCTGCTTTTGGCTATGTTTTATCGAATAGTACCGTGAAGTTTGCTATTGATAAGTCGACTGCAAATGAATTGTTAAAAACTTCTAAAATTTATGGTGTTGATAGCTCTGGCATAAAACAAGAGTTGATCGAAATCACCAAAATGGAGGATCCAACATGATCCTTCGGCATAATAATTTATGCAAAAGTATTTTGCTAATTTTGTTGTCGGGTGGATGCTTAAATATTCCAAATGTTGCTGTTGCTGGCGATTTGCCTCCACCACCAAAAGATATTAACGAAATTAATCAATTGTTTAAGCTATATCTAGACTTGGTTGTAAACCAATATTCAGTTCAGCAGGTTGTGCCTGTCATTGTTAAAAATGATGAGTACTTCATACAAAAAAACAAGCTGATCGATGAGTTAGAAATTCAAATTCCTCAGGAGCTACTAACAAACAACGAGACTGCTTTAACCAATCAAGATATCTTAACTTTGGGGTTTAGTGGTGATGCAAGTGACTGGATATCTTTAGATAAGTTGAAAGATGTAAGCTATGAATATCAATCATCAAACCAATATTTTAAGCTTAACTTTCCACCTGCTTGGATGCCGACTCAAGTTTTAGGTAAAGACTCATGGTATAAGCCTGTCGTTGCTCAGTCTGGTATAGGGCTGCTCAATAACTATGATTTTTATACTTATAGACCCTATCAAGGTGGTTCAACCAGTAGTTTATTTACTGAGCAGCGTTTTTTCTCTCCGTTAGGGGTTATTAAAAACTCTGGTGTCTATGTCAAAAATCAATATAAAAATGAAGGTAACGCCGAGTCTTTAGACAATGATGGCTATCGTCGTTATGACACATCTTGGCAATTTGATAACCAAAATAACGCTACATCTTTTGTACTAGGTGACATTATTACCGGTAGTAAAACGACTTGGGGAAGCTCTGTCCGTCTAGGTGGTTTTCAGGTACAGAGAAATTATTCAACTCGACCCGATTTAATTACCTATCCATTGCCACAGTTTATTGGGCAAGCCGCGTTGCCAAGTACAGTCGATTTAATTATTAATGGTCAAAAGACCAGTTCAACAGAGGTACAGTCTGGGCCGTTTATTTTAAACAATGTTCCTTTTATTAATGGTAAAGGGGAAGCTGTTGTGGTCACGACCGATGCAGTCGGGCGTCAGGTTACAACAGCGGTCCCATTTTATATTTCTAATACTTTGCTCAAGCCCGGCTTATTTGATTACTCATTGTCTTTAGGGAAAATCCGTGAAGAGTACGGACTTAAGAACTTTTCTTATGGAAAATTTGCAAGTGCAGCCGATGCCCGTTATGGGGTCAATGACTGGTTTACTGTAGAAGGTCGCACAGAACTTTCTTCAGACTTACAGCTATTGGGTGCAGGGTCTGTACTCAAGCTTGCAAACTTAGGTGTGCTGAGTGCTTCTTTTAGCCAAAGTAAGGCCGATAAGTCTATGTCTGAAGATCGAGCTAAAGATTTAGAGGGTAATCAATATACGGTCGGGTACAGCTATAACCGTAATCGGTTTGGTTTTAGTATTAACCATAACCAGCGCGATGATGAATATACCGATCTTTCACGGCTGCAATATAGCAATTTAATTTCGGTCAATAGCAATAAAAGCTTAACGGCCAATACTTACTTTGCGACCAAAAACTCAGGCACATTTGGCGTCGGTTATATTAATACTAAGGCGAATGACTTTAAAAACCGCTTCTTAAACTTGTCATGGGCACCTGTTTTACCTACTTATATGAATGGTGTGACCGTTTCATTAAGTGCCAACCGTGACTTTATCGAAAAAGAGTGGAGTGCTGCATTTCAGCTTTCGATACCACTGTTCCAACGAAACGCGACTGTGAACTCGGGTTATGCATTTAATAAAGAGGGCGATACGGGTTATGTTAATTTCAACCGTTCTGTACCGTCTGAGGGTGGTGTGGGTGTCGACTTGACCCGACGCTTTAATGAAAATAGTGAAGATTTAAATCAGGCACGTGTCAATTACCGCAATGGTTATATCAATACCGACTTTGGTATGTCTGGAAACCATGACTATAACTATTGGTTTGGTCTATCTGGTTCACTTATTTATATGGGGGGTGAGATATTTGCTTCAAACCGTTTAGGCGATTCTTTTGCATTGGTCGATACCAACCAAGTACCAGATGTTTTGGTTAGATACGAAAACAGTTTAATAGGTCGTAGTAATAAAAAAGGCCATATTTTTGTGCCATCGGTGACGCCTTATTATTCGGGTAAATACAGCGTCGACCCAATCGATTTACCTTCAAACTTCACAATCACGCAAGTTGAACAACGTATTGCTGCTAAACGCGGCTCGGGTGTTGTGATTAAGTTCCCAGTTCATCAGTCTATTTCTGCTAACGTTTATTTAACTCAAGCAGACGGCAAACCGATGCCTGTTGGTTCAGTCGTGCATAGAGCTGACCAAGAGTCATCTTATGTGGGAATGGATGGCATTGTCTATTTAGAAAATTTAAAAGCGAACAATACCGTAACTGTTCAACGTTCGGATCAGAGCGTATGTAAGGCAGATTTTTCTGTAGATGTAGAGCAAGCCAAGCAACAGATTGTGGTGGTTAAGCCTGTTACGTGTCATGAGGTATCTTTACCATGAAAATAAAAACAAAAAAATTACTCAGCCATTTATGTATGTTTTCTGGACTGATGTTGGCTGGAAATTTGGCTCATGCTGCATGTAGTGTGAGTGCTTCCGGTTCATCTACTATTTCGGTTCCGTCTATTTACCTAATGGAAAACGGTGAGAATTCTTCACAGTTTAATTCTGGTTTGTCATGTACGGGTTTTAGTCTGGCTTTAGCAAACATGACATATCTAAAATATCGAGTTGAACAAATGTCGAATTCGTTTACCAACGCTCAAACCGGAGAAAAGCTCAATGCTGTTATTTTAGATAGTAACAATGAAATCATTAGCTTAGGCCAAGAAAAAGACATGAGTAGCTTTACACTGGTCAATCTTTTTAGCGGGCCAGATGGTAATTTGCCTTTTTATATACGCCTTCCGGCTGGGCAAAGCGTATCACCTGGTGTTTATCAGGCTGATTCACCGTTAAAAGTAAAATGGTTCTATTCGGTACCAGGGGTTGCTATTGCCGGAATCGGTATATTCTTTGAAAGCCCAGGATTTAAACGCGGGGTATTGGGTATCGGTTTTAACTGGGGAACTGGAACAGACTCGCTTGGTTCACTGTCAATTACTGTACTTCCGGACTGTCGAATTTTAGCTCAAGACGTAAACTTTGGTACAGCAGCGTTTGCTTCCAAGCTTGAACCTGTCCAGTCTTCTATGGGAATCCGTTGCTCGGTAAATACCCCATACTATGTCAGTTTAAATAATGGACTTTCCCCTCAAAATGGCGACCAACGAGCTATGAAGTCGCAAACTGGTAATACATTTTTAAAATACGATATTTTCAAGAACTCATCGAATGATCGATGGGGAAGTGGTAACGAGCGTTGGTCGAGTTTAAATGCGACTCTTAACCCCGGTGTACATAACGGAGTGACGCAGCAGAGCTATGTGTTTACCACAAAAATTGTTGATGAAAATGCAGACACGATCCCTGCGGGAACTTATCAAGACACGGTCACGGTACAAGTCGAGTTTTAAAATTTGTTTGGTTTGGTGTGAAAGATAAAAGCTCAGTTCATGGGCTTTTTGTCTTTAAATAGAATATGAAATTTCTGGTTCTTATAAACCTATTCCAGTTCCAATTGATTATCATCTTTGGTAATTTTAATTTTTAACTTCTTATATTTTCGCTTATTTGGATCTAGGGCTGAGTTCATCACTTCATCTGCAAAAGGCGGGCACTGCATCAATTTTGCATAAGCCCTATAGCCGATACGTATACGAGTAGGCGGGCAATCGGTTCTTTTTGAGTAGTATTCAATGAGTGAGTTCAGTTCTTGTAATAAAGTTTGCTGTTCCATCATACATACTTAACAATTAGATGACTTAAGCATAATAGACTTAGTCGTTTAGCGGAATATGCCTTTAAAATGTACAGCTATATAAATTGTGATGTAGTTCTCTAAAACATATATTTTATGTATGAAGTTTGTTTAGGAGAGATTTTGGATGTTTTTTTAATCGGATTGTCACAAAGAAAGGTTAATTTAAAGTCATAACAAAAATTGATGAAGATTGTTGCGAACAATAAAATCAAAAGCAATTTTCACAGACGTGGTCGTGAGGTAATTAGGGCTAATTCGAAAGAGTTGGCTTTTTTGTTTTAGTGCATTTGCTTAGATCAAGATGTCCTTTATTAACATTCAATTGCAAATTATCAAGTTCTAATATGGAACTTCATTTTTTAAGTAGATAAAAATAAAGGATCTTAAAAATGTTAATCTCAAGCGATAGATTACCAAAGAGTTTTAAAGACAAAGCCAATCAAAAGGTTGCCAAACTTTCAGGCTCATTGTTGGGAGCTGTTACACCAGAACGACAAGCAACATTGCCAAAAGAGTTTGAACTCAGTCCTCATACGCTTTATAAGCGCTTTGGTAGTACACATTACGGGGTCATGATTCCTGACTTACCTGAACCATTTCGATATTTATCTTGGGCTTCGGTATTAGGTT
>MTET01003476.1_pt1 | contig 11087 bp, 9 predicted proteins | sample 1042671 | NCBI WGS metagenome assembly MTET01 (sample SAMN06185814, study PRJNA358809) | soil metagenome | isolation source: garden soil control | place: India | collected 2015-05-23
AGCCGTACTTGTTGTCGTTCTTGCTCTTGGTGACCGCGTCGTTGACGTTGATCGCCGGGACTTTCAGGGTGCCGGCCTTGAGCATGTCGAGCAGACGGTGCACGCCGGTGGTGGTCTCTTCGGTGACGCCGTGGATGCGCTCGAGCATCTGCGGGTATTTCTTGTGCAGGATCTCGGTCAGGTCACCGCCGTCGTCCAGCACCATGTTGGCGTCCCACGGCTGGCCGTCCTTGAGGATGGTCTGCTCGATGCACCACTCGTACTCTTCTTCGGTTTCACCTTTCCAGGCGAACACCGGGATACCGGCAGCGGCGATGGCGGCAGCGGCCTGATCCTGGGTGGAGAAGATGTTGCAGGAGGACCAGCGGACTTCGGCGCCCAGGGCGGTGAGCGTCTCGATCAGTACGCCGGTCTGGATGGTCATGTGGATGCAGCCGAGGATCTTCGCGCCTTTCAGCGGTTGGCTGGCGGCGTACTTGCGGCGCAGGCCCATCAGTGCCGGCATCTCGGATTCGGCGATGATCAGCTCTTTGCGGCCCCAGTCGGCCAGGGAAATGTCGGCGACCTTGTAGTCGGTAAAACCGGCAGGCGTCAGTACAGCGCTCATGATGAGTTCTCCATTCGTTGTCTGCGAATGGGCGCCGTTGATGCGTATGGTTAACGCCCCATCCGAGCCTGACAAAGTCCGCACCTGGCGGATTTGCTGCAGCGCCCCTCGGACGGGTGGCGGGAGCGGCCGGAGCGGTGCCGGCTGCGTGAAGCTGGCGGATTATAGCCGCGTGCGGCGTGCAGCCCAAGGCTTTCCGTCGGTCTTTGCGCGGCGCCGCTGGCCACTGCCGCCGGCGCATTGGCCGGATCGCCGTCGACCTGTCCCGGCCGGGTCATGGACGCCCGGCCCGCGGGCGGTCCAAGCTGCGCACTCCCTCAGCGAACTGCGGAGCCTGCATGACCCTCGCCTACTGGTGCGTCCTGATCGCCATCGTCCTGCCCTACCTGGCCACCGCCAGCGCCAAGTTCCTCGGCGCCGGCTACGGGCCGCGCGCCAACAGCGACCCGCGCGCCTTCCTCGCCGCTCTGCAGGGCTGGCGCAAGCGCGCCCACAACGCCCAGCTCAACGGCTTCGAGGTGACCCCGGCGTTCGCCGCGGCGGTGATCATCGCCCACCAGGCCGGCGGTGCCGCGCAGGGGCTGCTGGATCAACTGGCGATCGCCTTCGTGCTCAGCCGCGTGCTGTATTTGCTCTGCTACCTGGCCGACTGGGGACCGATCCGTACGCTGGTGTGGTTCGCCGGCATGGGCCTGATCGTCGCCCTGTTCGTGGTCTCGGCCTGAGCCGAAACGGCGCGTGACCGCTCGGTCGGCGCGCCGTTCTGGTGCATTGTGCCGCGTTAAACAGCGCGTCAGGCTGCTGGCGGCTGGCCACTTTCTTGCTTGCTCCCGATTATTTGGCGGGGGTTCCCGCCGTCTGCCAGGGAGCCTCTCATGTCCGCCACCGCCTTGTTCGACCGCCTGCTCTGCGCCATCGGCCTGCGCACGCTGAATCAGCAGTTCCTGTTTTCCTACGCGCTGATGTTCCTCCTGGCGGTGATCGCCTCGGTGGCGCTGTACCTGAGCATGTCGGTGTCGCCGGAGACCATCAACGTCGCCGGTGCGCAGCGCATGCTCAGCCAGAAGATGACCAAGGAGGCGCTGCTGCTGCGCGAAGGCGTGCTGCCGGCGACCGCTCTGGAAGCGACCATGGCGCAGTTCGACGGCGCTCACCGCGACCTGCTGGCCGGCAACCCGGCGCGCAATATCAGCGCCATCGCCGAGCCCAACGTGCAGGCGCAGATGAACAAGGTCGGCGCTCTCTGGCAGGGCTTTCGCGGCCAGCTGCAGCGCCTGGTCGGCGGCGATACGGCGGTCGACCTCGCAGCTCTGGAGCAGCAGTCGGTGCAGCTGCTGCGCGAGATGAACCAGGCCGTCGGGCTGATGGCGGCGCACGCCGAGGGTAGCCAGCGGCGGCAGATGTGGCTGGCCTTCGGCTGCGTGCTGGGCATCCTCGCCCTGGTGGTGCTTGGCCGCCAGTTCGGCCTGCGCCCGCTGATGCACAACCTCAATGCGGTGGAGGGCGCGCTGACCCGGGTCGGCTCCGGCGACTTCACCCGTGGCCTGGACGGGCGCCAGGGCGACAACGAGATCGGCCGCATCTTCGCCGGCTACAACCGCATGCAGGAGCAGGTGCGCGGCCTGCTGGCGGAGGTCAAGCGCAGCGGCGAGCGCACCGGCGAACACGTCGGCAGCGTGGTCGGCGCGGCGCAGGCGGCCGGCGACGGCGTGCGCCGCCAGTACGAGGACCTCGACCAGGTGGCCACGGCGATGAACGAGATGAGCGCCACCGTGGCGGAGGTGGCCCGGCATGCCGCGCACGCCGCCGAATCGGCACGCAGCGCCGACGACTGCGCGCAGAGCGGCCAGCAGGTGGTGCAGCGCAGCGCCGCGCAGATCGCCGAGCTGAGCGCCCAGCTGCAACGCAGCGGCGCCCAGGTGCAGCGCCTGGAGGCGGAAACCACCGGGGTGGGCAAGGTGCTCGAGGTGATCAGGTCGATCGCCGAACAGACCAACCTGCTGGCGCTCAACGCCGCCATCGAGGCGGCGCGCGCCGGCGAGGCCGGGCGCGGTTTCGCCGTGGTCGCCGACGAGGTGCGCACCCTGGCCAGTCGCACCCAGCAGTCCACCGGCGAGATCCAGGCGATGATCCAGCGTCTGCAGAGCGGCGCCCGCGATGCGGTGACGGCGATGCAGCAGAGTGCGCAGCTGGCCGAAGACAACCTCAGCCATATCCGCCAGGCCAGCGAGGTGCTCGACGCCATAGTCGGCGCGGTGGACGGCATCAACGCGCTGAACGCGCAGATCGCCACCGCCGCCGAACAGCAGAGCCAGGTGGCGCAGGAGATCGACCAGCGCGTGACCCATATCTCCAGCCTGGCCGAACGCAGCCAGGGCGAGACCGCAAGCGTGGTGCAGGTCAGCGCGCAGATTCACGGCGAGGTGCGCCAGCTCAATCAGCAGCTGGATCGTTTCCGTACCTGAATAGCTGGTGCGCACGGCGCAGCCTGCCGACGTCGGACGGCGGGCGGCGCGACAACTGCGGTAAAACACCGCGCTTGGCCTGATCGGGCCGAGTGGCGATACTGGCCGCCCGTTTTTTTCCGGAAGGCGTCGCGATGAAGTTCAAAGCCCTGCTGCTGGCCTGCGCCTGCCTGACCCTGGTCGCCTGCGGCGGCGTCGATCCCGATTCGCCGCTGGGCCAGCGCCAGGCGCTGTTCAAGCAGATGCTCAAGGTCAGCGAGGACCTCGGCGGCATGCTGCGCGGGCGCATTGCCTACGACGAGGCCGGCTTTATCGCCGGCGCCGCCGAGCTGGAGCGCCTGTCGCGCCAGCCCTGGCAGCACTTTCCGCAGGTCCGCGACGACGAGCGCAGCAAGGCCACCGACGAGGTCTGGCAGCGGCAGGCGCAGTTCCGGCAGCTGGCGCGCGAGCTGGAGCAGGCCACCGCCGCCCTGGTGCAGGCCACCGCTGCGCCGCCGCTGCGCCGCGCCGCGCTGGAGCCGGCGGTACAGCAGGTCGAGGACAGTTGCGAGGCCTGTCACCAGGCGTTTCGCGCCTACTGATCAGCGCGCGAGTTCGGCCTCGGCCTGCTCCAGTTCGGCGCGCGCCTCGGCCAGCTTGGCCTGGCGCTTGGCGATCTTGTCCGGATCGCCCTTGCTCAGCGCATCGCGCAGGTCCATCTCGCGCTGCTCGATCTCCTGCCGCGCCTCGTCGATCTCGGCCTGGCGCTCGGCCTGCAGGGCGCCGTCGTGGCAATGCACCTCGACCTGCGCCAGGGCCTGTTGCAGGCCGGCCAACTGGTCAGGGTTGTGGTGCTGACGGGCGATCTCGATCTTCTCCTGCAGGGTTTGGCGCTTGGCTGCGCAGCCGCTGACGCCGCTGTCGGCGAAGCTGAAGGCGGTGCTGGCGACCAGCAGGGCGAGCAGGCTGAGCTGACGAATCATGGGCTTGTCCTTATGGCTGGGGTTTGGAGGAAGACCGCGTCGCGGCGCCGGGGTTCGCTGCGGCCGAGCCAGGAAGGCGCTGACCATGATCTGGGTCAAGGTTGCGCGCGCTACTGCGCGGCGGCCTGCAGGCGCGGTTGAAAGGCGGCAATGCCGGCCTGCTGCAACTGCGCGCCGAGGCGCCGCACCTCCGGGTGCTGGAAGAACGCCAGCAGCCGCTCGGCGCCCTGCACGCCGACGCCGCGCTGGCGTTGCCAGTCGGCGCGGCCGCGGGCGAGCAGGCTGGGCCAGTCCGCCGTCGGCTCGGCGGCGAAACCGGGTGGGGCGCCGAGGGCGCGCAGCCATTGCTCGAGCGGGCGCTGGTGGGCCAGGGCGAAGGCCTGCTGCAACTGCGCCGCGCGGCGCGCACCGATGCCGGGCAGAGCCTGCAGCTGGGCGGCGTCCAGTTCCAGCCAGTCGAGCAGACCGTCCAGCTGGGCGTTCGCCACCAGGCTGTGCCAGGTGCCCGGGCCGACGCCGGGCAGGGCCAGGCCCCCTTTGCCGCTGAGCCAGCCCAGGCGCGCCTGGAACTGCTGGCGGCAGTTCGCGCTGAGGCGCCAGCAGCTCAGCGCGTGGTAGTCGGCCGGATTGGGGGCCAGCACCGGGGCGCGCTGCGGGCTGCGCCAGATCACCCCGTCCAGGCGCGGGATGGTCAGCCCGGCCAGGCGGATGGCCACCTGGTCGCCGGGCCGCACGTCCAGCGTGCGCCAGCCCTGCAGCGAACCCAGGGCGACGCGGCTGATGCGCCGCTCGTCGAGGTCGACCGGCTGCAGGCGCAGGATCGGGGTGATGCGCCCGCTGCGGCCGATGCTGAAGTCCACCGCCTGCACCACCGCCAGCGCCTGGCTCGGCGGGTATTTCCAGGCCACCGCCCAGTGCGGCGCCTCGGCCTGCCAGCGCCGGCCGGGCGGCCGTGCGCCCTGGCGCAGCACCACGCCGTCGCTGGCGAAGGGCAGGGCCTGGCGATACCAGTGCTGGCGCCAATGGCGGGCTTGCTCCGGCGTGTGCAGCGGCTGGGTGTAATCCGCGCTGTCGACGAAACCCAGCGCCTGCAGGCCGTGCAGGCGAGCGCGCATATCCGCCGGGCCGTCCGGCCAGTCCCAGACGAACAGGCCGACAGCGGCCGCCTCGCGCTCGTCCAGGGTCTGCCGCGCCATCAGTCCGGCCACCTTGCCGCGTGCCCCGGCGCCGCCGGCGAGCGCCTGCACATGGCCGTCCAGGCGCCAGTACAGCTCGCCCTGCAGCACCGCATCGAGCGGCTCGCGCAGGCGCCTGGGAATGGCCGGCAACTGCCGCGCCCGCGCCGTCCAGTCCTGGCCCTGGCGGCCGTCGCCGCGGCTGATCGCCTGCTGCAGCGTGCCGCCGCGGTAGACCAGGGTGACCGCCACGCCGTCGACCTTGGGTTGAATCCACAGCTCCTCGCGGCTGGCGATCCACTCGGCCACGGCCGCATCGCCGAGCTTGCGCAGACCGGTCTGTGGTATCGGATGGTCGAGCCGGGTGGCGGCGCCGGCCAGCGGCTCGGCCAGCGCCGGGGCAGCGTCGGGGAAGCAGGCGCGCCAGTGCTGCAGACGCTCGCGCGCCTGGTCGTAGAGCTCGTCGGCGACCAGTGAGCGGCCCTGGTTGTGGTAGGCGTCGTCCCAGCGGGCGATCTGCTCGGCGAGGGCATCGAGTTCGGCGCTGGCGCGCCCGGCGGGCCAGTGCGGGCAGGGCTCGGCCTGGGGCAAGAGGAGCAGGGCGATCCAGGCCTTCATGGCAAGCGTCCGTGCTTGGGGGGAAGGCTTGAGCCTAGTCGAGCGCATGCCGGTGCGCGAATGACGCCGCTGCTGCGGCGCGTAGCTCGGGTGCAGCCAGCGTTTTCCCGGGTGGCATCCGGGCTACGAGCGGCCAACAAAAAGCCCCGCACGATGGCGGGGCTTCGGCTGTTGCGCTGGGGGCTTACAGACCGGCGGCGGCGCGCAGGTCGGCGGCCTTGTCGGTGCGTTCCCAGGTGAAGGTGGTGAAGCTGTCGTCGCCCACCGTCTTCTGCTGCGGGGTGCGGCCGAAGTGGCCGTAGGCGGCGGTGTCCTGGTACATCGGATGGAGCAGGTCGAGCATGCGGGTGATGGCGTAGGGCCGCAGGTCGAACACTTCGCGCACCAGCTGGATGATCTTGTCTTCGGCGATCTTGTGGGTGCCGAAGGTGTTGACCGAAATCGAGGTCGGCTGGGCCACGCCGATGGCGTAGGAAACCTGGATCTCGCAGCGCTCGGCCAGGCCGGCGGCGACGATGTTCTTGGCCACGTAGCGGCCGGCGTAGGCGGCGCTGCGGTCGACCTTGGACGGGTCCTTGCCGGAGAAGGCGCCACCGCCGTGACGGGCCATGCCGCCGTAGCTGTCGACGATGATCTTGCGCCCGGTCAGGCCGCAGTCGCCCACCGGGCCGCCGATGACGAACTTGCCGGTGGGGTTGATGTGGTACTGGGTGTCTTTATGCAGCAGTTCGGCCGGCAGGCTGTGCTTGACGATCAGCTCCATCACCGCTTCCTGCAGGTCGCTCTGGCTGATTTCCGGGTTGTGCTGGGTGGACAGCACCACGGCGTCGATGCCGACCACCTTGCCGTTCTCGTAGCGGCAGGTGACCTGGGATTTCGCATCCGGGCGCAGCCAGGGCAGCAGGCCGGACTTGCGCGCCTCGGCCTGGCGCTCGACCAGGGCGTGGGACAGGCGGATCGGCGCCGGCATCAGCACGTCGGTCTCGTTGCTGGCGTAGCCGAACATCAGGCCCTGATCGCCGGCGCCCTGGTCTTCCGGCTTGGCGCGGTCGACACCCTGGTTGATGTCCGGGGACTGCTTGCCGATGATGTTGAGCACGCCGCAGGTGGCGCCGTCGAAGCCGACGTCGCTGCTGGTGTAGCCGATGTCGCAGATCACGTCGCGGACGATCTGCTCCAGGTCGACCCAGGCGCTGGTGGTGACTTCGCCGGCGACGATGGCCACGCCGGTCTTGACCAGGGTTTCCACGGCCACGCGGGCGTGCTTGTCCTGGGCGATGATGGCGTCGAGCACGGCATCGGAAATCTGGTCGGCGATCTTGTCCGGATGCCCCTCGGACACGGACTCGGAGGTAAACAGGGAATATTCGCTCATCTATCGGTTCCTTTCTTGCCGGAGGCTGAGGGCGCTGCGCGCATCGGGTTTGGCGAAGTGCCGTAACTGAATTTGAAAGCCGTTCTTCAGGCCAATGTAGAGGCTCTCGCCGGCAACCAGGCCGGCGGCGCTGGCCCAGCGGGCCAGGTCGTCCTGTTCGAAGCCGAGCCAGAGGTCGCCGCAGGCCTCCCTGGCCCAGCTCTGGTCGTGGCTGCACAGCTCGCTGAGCAGCAGGCTGCCGCCGGGCGCGACCAGCCGCGCCAGCTGACGGAAGGCCTCGGCCGGGGTGGCGAAGTGGTGCAGCACCATGTTCAGCACCACGCAATCGGCGGCCGCTTGCTCGTCCTGCAGGGCGTCGGCCAGGCGCAGCTCGACGTTGTCCAGGCCTTCGCCGACGCAGCGCTGGCGCGCCAGCTCGAGCATCGCCGGGCTGTTGTCCAGCGCCGTGACACGGGCGAAGCGGCGGGCCAGCTCGGGCAGGAAGGCGCCGTCGCCGGGGCCGATTTCCAGCGCGCTGGCGGTCGGCGCGAAGTGCAGCGCATCGAGCAGCGCCAGCAGGCTGTCGCGGTACTGTGCAAGGCTCGCGATCAGGTCCTGCTGGGCCTGGAAGCTCGCCGCCATGCGCGCGAAGAAGTCGCGGCTGGCGGTGGCGCGCTGCTGGTGCACGGTGGCGATGCGTGCCTGCACTTCGCCTGGCAGCGGCAGCGCGTCGATGTCTTCCAGCAGCGCTGCATGCAGGCGGCCGCCGGGCAGGGCGCGGCGGTAGAAGATCGCGTTGCCTTCGCGGCGGGTGGCCACCAGGCCGGCCTGGGCCAGCACCTTGAGGTGGTGGCTCATGCCCGACTGGCCGATGGCGAAGATCTGCGCCAGCTCCAGCACGCCGAACGAGTCGTTGCTCAGCGCGCGCAGCACGTTCAGGCGCAGCGCATCGCCGCCGGCCTTGCACAGGGCGGCGAGCTCGTCGCAGGGGTCGAAGTCCAGCTGGGAGGCACGCAGGGTCATGGTGGCGCAGTCTAGTCGGTCATTTTTCATCCAGCAACAGCAATATCAAAAAGTTTTGATATTGCTTGAGGGCTCATTCCGGCGCTTCGCTCAGCGCCAGGAAGGCCGCTGGCGCCGGGCTCAGGCTGGCGCCGGGACGCCACAGCACATGCAGCTCGCGCTCGATCTGCAGGTCGGCTACCGCCAGGCGGCGCAGCTCGCCGCTGGCCAGCTCGCGCTCGACCACCCGTTGCGACAGCCAGGCAATGCCCTGGCCGTCGGCGAGCAGGCGCTTGAGCGCCTCGGTGCTGCCGATGGCCATGCCCGCCTGCGGTTCCAGGCCGTGGGCCCGGTAGGCCTGCTCGACGCTGGCGCGCGCGCCCGAGCCGGGTTCGCGCATATACAGCGGGTAGGCCTGCAGATCCGCCGCCTGCAGCCGCTCGACCCCGGCCAGTGGATGCCGCGGCGCCACCACCGGCAACAGCGCGTCGCGCGCCAGCAGGCGGTGATCGTAATCGGCCCGGGTGAAGGGGCCTTCGACGAAGCCCAGGCTGATCCGGCCCTCGTCGAGCTGGCGGGTCACCGCCTCGGTGTTGCTCACCTCCAGGCCGACGAAGATCTGCGGGTGCAACGCGCGGAAGCGGTTGATCAAGGGCGGTAGCAGGTAGGCGCCGAGGGTGGCGCTGGCGCCCAGGTGCAGCTCGCCCTGTTTCAGCTGGGCGAAGTCGCGCAGGTCGCGCTCGGCCGCCTGCTCCAGGGCGAAGATGCGCCGCGCGTAGTCGTGCAGGCGCCGGCCGCCTTCGGTCAGGCGCACGCCGCGGGCCTGGCGGTCGAACAGGCGCAGCTCGAGGCTGGCTTCCAGGTCGCGAATCTCGCGGGTCACCGCCGGCTGGCTGATATGCAGGCGCGCGGCGCCGGCGCTGATGCTGCCGGCCTCGGCCACGGCGAGAAAGACCTTGAGGTGATGCAGGTTCATGCGGGCTACCTATAAATGGAAGGCATGTAAAAGATGCTGAATATGTATTTTTAATATGGCAGCTGCGGCCCTAGGCTGACCACCCCTTCAGCCATGCCACGGGATCACCCGATTCATGCCGCGCCCCTTCAGTCGTCTGCCCGAACCGCTCGCCTTTATCCGCCACTTCACCCCCAACTGGTTCGCCATGACCATGGGCACCGGCGTGCTGGCGCTGGTGCTGGTCCATCTGCCGTGGCAGCTGCCGGGCCTGTATGCGCTGGCCGAAGGGTTGTGGCTGTTCGGCGTGGCGCTGTTCGCGCTGTTCAGCCTGCTGTTTGTGCTGCGCCTGGCGCTGTTTCGCGAAACGCTCTGGCCGATGCTGCTGCACCCGGTGCAGTCGATGTTCCTCGGCGCCATTCCCATGGGCCTGGCGGTGCTGCTCAAGGGCCTGCTGCTGTTCGGCGTGCCGCGCTGGGGCGAGGCCGTCTATGCGCTGGCGCATGCCCTGTGGTGGCTGGACGCCGCGCTGGCGCTGCTCGGCGCGCTGCTGGTGCCGTATCTGATGTTCACCCGGCAGAACCATGCGCTGGAGAAGCTCACTGCCGTCTGGCTGCTGCCGATCATCGCGCCGGAGGTAGCGGCCAGCACCGCCGGCTCGCTGGCGCCGCACCTGGCGGCGGCGGACGCGCAGCAGCTGCTGGTGGTCGGCTTCGTGCTCTGGGGCGTGTCGCTGTCGCTGGCCTTCTCCTTGATCACCCTGGTGCTGCTGCGCCTGGCCCTGCACAAGCTGCCGGACACCGATTTCGCCGCCACCAGCTGGCTGCCGCTGGGACCGCTGGCCACCGGCTGCCTCGGCCTGCTGAGCATGGGCCAGGCGGCGCCGGCGGCATTCGTCGGCACGCCGCTGGCCGGCGCCGCCGAGCTGGCGCGCGACCTCGGCCTGCTCGGCGGCCTGGCGCTGTGGGGCGCCGGGCTCTGGTGGCTGGTGATCGCCAGCCTGTTCACCCGGCACTACATCCGCGACAACATGCCGTTCAACCTCGGCTGGTGGGGTTTCACCTTCCCGCTGGGGGTGTTCACCCTGGCCACCTTCGAGCTGCAGGCGCTGACCGGCCTGGCCTGCTTCGCCCTGATCGGCCTGGTGCTGACGGTGCAACTGAGCGCGGTCTGGTCGCTGGTGTTGAGCCGCACCCTGGCCGGTGTCTGGCACGGCGAACTGTTCCAGGCGCCCTGTATGGCCGGGCCGGGCAGCCCGGCGGTGAGCGTGTTGAGCGAGCAAGCGGGCTGATTCGGCGCGATCTGCGACCATCTGTCATTGCCCCGCGGGGGCCGGCTGGGCGAAAATGGCCGCCTTTTTCGCCCCTTCATCAAGAAGCAGCCCCCGTAGGAGATTTGAGCGATGCCCAGCCGTCGTGAGCGAGCCAATGCCATCCGTGCCCTGAGCATGGATGCCGTGCAGAAAGCCAACAGCGGCCACCCGGGTGCCCCCATGGGCATGGCGGACATCGCCGAAGTGCTGTGGCGCGACTACCTCAAGCACAACCCGAGCAACCCGAATTTCGCCGACCGCGACCGCTTCGTGCTGTCCAACGGCCATGGTTCGATGCTGATCTACTCGCTGCTGCACCTGACCGGCTACGACCTCGGCATCGAGGACCTCAAGCAATTCCGCCAGCTGCACAGCCGCACCCCGGGTCACCCGGAATACGGCTACACCCCGGGCGTGGAAACCACCACCGGCCCGCTCGGCCAGGGCATCGCCAATGCCGTCGGCTTCGCCATCGCCGAGAAGGTGCTGGGCGCGCAGTTCAACCGCGACGGCCACCAGATCGTCGACCACTTCACCTACGCCTTCCTCGGCGACGGCTGCATGATGGAAGGCATCAGCCATGAAGTCTGCTCGCTGGCCGGCACCCTGGGCCTGGGCAAGCTGATCGCCTTCTACG
>MTET01004007.1_pt1 | contig 11060 bp, 6 predicted proteins | sample 1042671 | NCBI WGS metagenome assembly MTET01 (sample SAMN06185814, study PRJNA358809) | soil metagenome | isolation source: garden soil control | place: India | collected 2015-05-23
ACCAAAATGGCCAAGAGCGTTACACTACAGAAATCCGTGGCGACCAGATGCAAATGTTAGATGCTCGTCAACAAGGTGAACAAGGTTTCGCTGGTGGTAATGATTTTAATCAACCACGTTTTAACGCACCTCAACAAGGTGGTAATGGTTATCAAAACAATAACAACCAAGGTGGCGGCTACGGCCAAAACAGCGGTGGTTATGGTAGCCAAGGTGGTTTCGGTAATGGTGGAAGCAACCCTCAAGCGGGTGGTTTTGCGCCTAAAGCTCCGCAACAACCGGCTTCTGCACCAGCTGATTTAGACGACGATTTACCGTTTTAATGGAATTGATAGAAATAGTTTTATAAAATTATTTCTATCAACCGTACATTAAAAAAAGTTTGCAGACATTATAAATAAATCTGCAAACTTTTTTATTGCTATAAGATTTAAAAAAAAATGCATTTATAAGAAACGTTTCTTTATTTTATAAGACAAAACTATTGATCATATCTTATGAATTAATTTGATGGTTGCATTAAAAAAATATAACTTCTGATATCATATGTCGTATTATTAAAACGTAAATATTGGTGTTGGTTTTGAAAGTAATAGATTTCTTTTCTGGTTGCGGTGGGGCGAGTGAAGGACTGCGTCAAGCTGGATTAGATATCACTATTGGTTTAGATTTTGATAAAAAAGCAGCTGAAACATATCAAGCCAACTTTCCTGAGGCATTATTCTATAACGTTGATATTAGGGAACTACCTGAAAAAGAATTAGCTGAAGCTTTTAAGGTGAGAAATAAAAATAAAGAACCACTTCTACTTGTAGCATGTGCTCCTTGCCAGCCGTTTTCAACACAAAATAAATCAAAAAGTGAAGACGATATCAGGCGAACCTTATTAGATGAAACGCACAGGTTTATTAAGGAGTTAAAGCCAGAATACATCCTTGTTGAAAATGTTCCAGGTCTCCAGAAAATTGATAGAGATAAAGATGGCCCTTATAAACGTTTTATTACTTTTTTGGATGCAGAAAAATATAAGATTCAAGAGTTCATTGCAAAATCGGAAGAATATGGTGTTCCACAAAAACGTAAGCGGTTTGTATTATTAGCAAGTCGCTACAAAGAGATTCCCGAGCCAGCTAAAACACATGGAATAGGTCTCTTACCATTTACAACTGTCAGAGATTTTATTGGGGAGTTTCCAAAGCTAGATGCAGGGCAAATTCATCCAGATGATCACTGGCATAGGTGTCCAACTTTAAATGATCGTAATTTAGAGAGAATTAGGAATACACCAGAGGGAGGTGACAGACGTCATTGGCCTGAACATTTAATTAATGAGTGCCATAAGAAACATTCTGGTCATATGGATACTTATGGTCGTATGAGTTGGGATAAACCTGCTCCTACACTAACAACTCGTTGTTATAGTTATTCAAATGGGCGATTTGGCCATCCTGATATAAATCAGAATCGTGCTATTAGTGTAAGAGAAGCATCAAGATTGCAAACATTTCCTAAAAATTTTATTTTTAAAGGTAGTGTAGTTGAGGCTTCTAGACAGATTGGTAATGCTGTGCCTTGTGAAATGGCTAAACAGTTCGGTTTAGCCATTCAAAAACACTATCGCACTTACAAAGAACCAGTTAAAGAATAGTTTTCTTCAGCTTCTACAGGAGCGATTATTTCATTCAATGGCTCAACTCCAATAAAATCGACTCCTATACGTCCAGAATGATGAGAAGCTATATTTTGGAAACGTTCTGCATACCCAGTTCGTAATTGAGACTTTAATTTAAGACTAATTTGGACTTTATCTATATCTTCACCATTAGCTTTAAATGTTATTGCTTCATGAAATCTTTCATCTAATTTGTTTTTGTAATTCAAGATTACAAGATAGTCACTTACAGGAAGATCTGTTTCAGGATTCGTTACAGAAAAATATAAACGTTTCTTATCTTCATAGGCATATATGTATTTTGAACGAGTTGCCTTTTCTAAGGCTTGTTCTGCATCTACATTAAATAATTTAAGAACTTGTATCATTCGATGCGGAGTTAACCGTTTATTTATTGGAGCGGTTTCTTGTGTAGGCACCATATCACAAGCAGGGGATACGCATAAATACCAATGATTATTTTGTTTGTCAAAAAGGACTGTACCAGTACTGATATGTTTTTCACGATAATTTTTAGAAGATAAATTCATATTTAGTGCGTGATACATATCTTTGGAAGTATCAGAATTGATAGTAATTCCCATTTTTTGTGCACAAAAAGTCTCAAGATTTAATGGGTTACCTCCTTCTTGATTAAATTGTTCTTTATATGTAGCAAAAATATTTTTAATAAAATCTTTTAGCTTCTCATTGTTTGAAAATCTAAAGAAAAGATCTTCAGCTAAACTTGAGTAAATAGTTTTAATTTTTCCATTAAATGACTCATCACCATCATTTTTCAATATTTCTTTGAGCCATGCAGCTTGTCCAAAAGAATCATTTTCATGAATTACATTAAAAGACATAGATTCTGCTTCAATCTGATTTTGTATTTCTGATTGAATTAACTGGTAATATGTTGGACACCAGTCGATAAGAGAGCTATGTAAAGTTGTAAATATTCTTTGAGGGTCTTGTTCGAAATCTGTATTTTTTTTATGAATACATACAAATAGATTTTTTGATTGAATCCATTGATTACCCTCTTTATCACCAAAAATTAGATGATCTTCACTATTCTCAGGTGAGGAGTAGATTTGGTTTAGTTCGATATGATAATCGCAAATCAAAGAAGCTAAAAATTTAGTATGACGGCTTATTTCTTTATACTTAGATAATTCTCTATTTAGTCTACTAGGAACTTTTTTACTTAAAAGATAATCTATATATTCATTTTTATTTAAAGAAAATAACCCCCCGTTTTTTCTTAAATCCTCTTCAATTACTTCTTCCCAGAATTCGCTTAAATCTTCATTATTTAATTCTTCAATACGTGAATATATATTTTGAGGAATAGTTAAACTAGCCGAAATTTGTGCCCATACTCTATCTAATGGTTCATTTGTATAAACCACTGCTAAATTGAAATGAGGAGAGTTTTTTAATCCACTTAAAATCTCTATTGTTTTTTTAGGATTTTGATCCTGAAGATGGTAATCAATAATTAATAAATCAGATTTGCGTATTCGCTCAACATCAAGATGACCTGCTGAATCATCTAAATCACATAGGATCTTTTTCTCTTGAAAAAAACTTTCTAGTACAGCGGCTCTTTTGGAGCTCTCTAAAGTAGTAGCTGGAATTGAATTGCCATTTGCCAATGCTTGAATAAGTTTAGAATAAGTAATAAATTCATCATCTATCATCATTACACTACGTATAGCATTATCACAAAAAGTTTGTGTTACTAAACCCTCATAATCAATTGCAATAGTCACAATTATTTCTCCAATCCATTAAATTTAATAATAAAGTTAGCGCCCTCTTCAAATATTAAAGGGTCGTCATTATATTGTTCGGCATACCAAATTCTATGATGAGCTACTGCTAGATTTTCTCGACATAAATATAAACCAACTCCTCGACCATTAGCTCTTTTTGTATAGAAAAGATTGAAAAGCCTTGATACATCATCTTCATCAACTTTTGGTCCACTATTCCCTATTACAACGAGGTCATTAACTAAATCAATCTTAATATGTCTCGTCTCAACTAAACCGACCCAATACATTGCGTTATTAATAATATTTATAAATACTGGATATATACGTGAAGGAAGATCAATAATTTTCAAAGATCTAAAAGCTTCAGTAACTTCAAAATTAATACGTTGTTTTATAAAGCGATCACCATAAAACTGAATAATATGAGATTCGATATTTTTACCAGTAATCTGTTGTCGAGTTTGATAACCAGAAACTTTTAAAGGTGAAAGAAAACGAATTTGACTTGTGAGCGCCTTATGGGAATCATAAGCTAATTTAAAACCTGGATGCTGTTTTGCATTACTTGGTAGTGAATTTAATCCACGGGTAACTAAAGAATCGATCTCTTCAAGCTCATGAGATAAAATTTCTACACTAATACCCAGTTGAGCAACGGCATTAATAGCTCTCATTTTGTCTTCAATATCTGAGCGTTCTTCTTCAGATATAGAGAATGCGGAATCTAAGTTGATACCTTCAGAAACTTTCTCTAAAGTTTTTAAAATAGCATCATATTTGAATGTATAGGTTTCTATTAATTCTCGATAGATAGTATCTAAATTGTTGAGAGCTCGTTCTAAATGTGATGAATCTTCAACACTCTCAACGATATTGATGGCTTGACTATAATATGTACTTCTATCTTCACTAATATCCTTTTTCCAAACTGTAAGGACTTCATTAACTTTAGTCTCAATTGAAGAAAAGTACTTATTTAATTTTGAATTAAGCATAGCCTGATTTTTATCAAATAACTTTTTAGCTGTCTGCTGAGGAGCTAGTTTATTTAATTCAGACTCCATCTTATTAATGATAGCTTTTAACTGAATTACATAAGCTGAGAATTCATTATATTTATCTCTATACTCTCTATAACGCTCTTCATAGTTACCTAATTTAGGTGGTTTAGTTGGTGTTTTAATTTCAGTCCGAATAAGTTCAAATTTTGATAACTGCTCATCAAGATGTTGTAACTCATCAGAGTTAAACTTACTTGTATTTTCTAAGATATTCTTAAGATTCTTGATTAATAATAACGCTTCTTCAAGCTTGGGCGTTTGTCCTTTTAATGCATCTTTAAAACTTTTTTGAGAGGATTTTCGAGCTTGTGTTTGAGCTTCTTTTCTAAGTTCACGCTGTTTCTTTACTACAAGTAATAATTCTTGGCGATCTTCAGATTTAGAACCAAAATATCGATCAGCCAATGTAATTAAGACATCTTCAACTAGAGTTTTTAATTCACGAGATGCTTGATTACTAATAAATCCTTCACGACCAGATTTATCTTTTAATTCTTTATTTTGCTCATGAGAAATACCGATATATCCAAAAATTCTACGGTTAGACCAGTAGTATCGACCTGCATGAAAAGAACGACGCTCTTCAATTTTGAAAAAGTCATTATCTACTCGGCCATAAGGTAAAACTCTCAAGTTATCTCTAAATATTAATAATCCCGCATATTTTTTTGCTCCTGTTTCTAATTTATCAATTTCATTCTCTTCGAGAGAGCTAAGATCTTTAGTTGATTCGTAAGTACCAATAAGAAATTTGAAACCACCTACACCAGATTTAGAGTTGATACTAATATTGGGTGGTATAGAAACATCACCTTTGTTTTGACCAAAAGCGGTTACACTACCTTTGAACCAGCCATTACTATCGAAACTTCCTATTATTTTATGTTCAAGCTTTTCAAAATCTTGAATATTAAATACGTCAGCTTCTCTTAAAATATCTTTTGGTTCTTGTTCATTTTTGATTACGTAAAGGCTGTAAGAAAAATTTTCATCTTTTTCAATATAAGGATTGGTAAAAGCTCTTAATGTATCAACTAGATTTTTCTGAATTTCTGTAATTTCTTGATTGTCTCTAGCGAGATCACCTTGATTGGTAAGAAGTCTTAAATCTCTTCGTAAGTCCAGTAAAAATAAAGCTGTACCATGTTGCCCGCCATCTTCTTTTTCGACTTTATCAAGTATCTTTTTCCATGGATTAATTGCTTTATCATCTAAGGTAATATTTAAGCAAAAATTTAAAATTTGATCTTGAGTAGAGACAAAACTTTCTAAATTATCTTTATTTTCTTCACGCTCATCTTGTGTGAAGCGTTCCCAAGCCCGCTGTTTAATTGAGACTCCATCTGCTATTTTAACATTTTTAATAAGTTCTTCTTTCAATAAATCAAAAGCAATAGAAATTTCGTCAATAGAATCAAACTCTAAAAAAGGGATACTGATATCTTCAAATGAAAGATATGGATTTTCAAACAGCCTCCAATCCACTAGCAGGGATGTAAAAGATCCTGTAATTTTTTTAGTCACGAGGAAGGTAACATTTGCTAAAAATGCTGCCGAGAGACGGCCAATACCTTTTTCACCTTGTGTTTGGCGAATTGGAATGCCAAAGCGGTCTGTTTTATCAAGAGCTTCTTTTTTACTTTTAGACTCTGTACCAACAATTAGCCAATTGTCGATGATTTGCTCTGGTGACATACCACAGCCATTATCGATTAATGCACCACAAGGATATTCTCTATCAACCGTGTAAAGGGCGACATCACGTGCATAAGCATCATAGGCATTTTTCCAAAGCTCACTTACAGCAGTAGGACAGTCTGCAATTTGCCCCTTTCCCAGATGTTCAATTGTCCGGGCTCTGGCTCTAAAGTTAAAAGATTTTACAGACATATTAACCCTTAAAAAATTATCTTATCAGCTTGAAGAACAAAACTTTTATTATATGAATATGATAACCAAAAATTGAAAATAAGTCATAGAAAGATATAATAAATTCAATGAATTTAAAAATAGATTAATATTTACAAAGCTATAGAATTTCACTCCTAGAAGGTTGGAATTTTAATATATAAATATATTGAATGCTTTAAATTGTTGATATATATTGTTTTGCATTAAAAATTCTTCCTAAGTAGTTAGTAATAGGTAGAGTAAGTTTTCTCAACCTAATTTATCAATTTTTTAAATATTTTTTATTAAAATTAATAAGTTTGTTACTGCTTAGAAATTTAAAAGGTCTAGGATGTTAGAAAATTTTGATGTGGAAATTAAACTGTTATCTAATAAAAAAATTTCTTATAGTTTGTTAGATAATACGTTGGAAATAATTAATAGTAAGCTCCCAAAAACTAAAAAGGCAGTAAAAGAACTTTTTGATTTTTCTATTGATAGCTTAATGCACAGTATTAAGTTAAAGAAGTATGAAGTTTTTTTTGGATTGGCTAGATTTGTTTTTTTAGCTAAATTTCCTGATGGTTTTGTCAATATTAGAAAAAAAGGAGTTCTAAGAGCATCTAAGTATGATTATGAAAGTAAAGTCTTAAATGAGATAATTAATTGTCTATATGATGAAAAATATTTCACAGAGGATGAGCTTAGGTATTTTAGAAATATCAGAGGGTTGCTTAGGATTGCACCAGATATTAAAAATGAAAAATTAAAGGTAGTTAGTGCAATTAAATCTAGGAAAAATTTTCTAAAAAACTCTCTCGCAATAGGCGAAATAATCTTTAATGATTTAAATTATGATGTTGAAAGTTTTTTCTCTAGAGGAAGCTTACATGAAGAGTTTTACTCAAGAAATAAAGAATCCATTCTGGAGAGTATTTCATTAATTTGTCAATTTCATAAGGAAATATATCAAAAAATTGACTCAAATGAGTTAGGCTATTTAGATGAAGGAATTGATAAAAGTTTTTATGAAAGGATATTTTTTTATACTTATAAAATAAAAGAGTTTAATGAAGCAGAAATTAAATTGGATTTTTATAATTATGATTTAATTTTTAATATGAAAGATAATTTTTTATTAGTTAATGATAATTTCGAAAAATCTAAAGTTTTTGGTTATGCAAAAATAAAAATGCGATCTTTTAGTCGTAGTAAACAAATTTTTCATGAAATGAAAGATAAATTAACTTCTCTTGAAAATTTTTTAGATGATTTTTTTGAGAAAAGTATCTCTAATAATATTTCATTGTATTCTATTATTGAAAAACCAATTGAAAGGATTGCTGTACAAACACATTTTTTACTAGACGAGAATGTTTTTGATTTGTTTAGTAGCAATAGTATTTTTTTAGAAGAATTTTCTCAATTAGTAATTACTGTAGATGAAAACTATAATGAAGATTTGTTAGTTAAAAAAATATATGAAGAATTTACTCTTTTAGATTTTATTAAAATTCAACGTTATTTTTACTATATATCATTTATTTATAAAAAAGTATATGAGTTAATTAAAAATAAAGAAGGAGAAGAATATGCATTATTATTAAGAAAAAGATCTGTAATACCAGTAATAAAAGATGAACAACTTTTTGAAATATTATTTAGAATTACTGGAAAAGATATAGAAAGCTGTAGAAGTATAATTAATAAATTTACAAATTTTTATGAAAATAAAAATGATATAATCGATTTGCAATATAAGCCGTTACTAAATTCTGGTAATTTTTATCTTGTGATGCCTACCGTTTTCGCATTTTCAAATTTAATTAGGTCATTCTCTATGATGGAACGCATTCATTTGTCATCTTATAATAAGGTCGATTATATGATGCTCGATGTTGAGTGTGCCTTAAAAGAAAAAGATTTTTTTGTCGAAAAAGATTTTAATTATGGTGTCGATGAAATTGATATTATCGCTTTTAAAGATAATCACTTATTTCTTTTTGAATGTAAAAACCCTTATCATCCAGTAAATGATTTTGAGTTAAGGAATACTTTTGATCATATTTCCAAAGGGCTGTCTCAACTTGAAAAAATTAAAAAAATTGTACAGGATCAGTCTAAATTTAAAGATCTTTTATCCAAACTTAAAATAGATTTTTCAGAAAATATTGAAATTCATTATGGTGTTATTAATGCTAATCGGGCTATGTATGGATTTACTCAAAATGGATATAAGGTTTTTCATGCAAATGAATTAGTGAATTTTATTAAAACTGGTCTGATAATAAGTAACGATAAGCAATATCTTTGCTGGGATTCAGATGAATTTACAGTTAAAGATCTTATTGACTATATTGATGGTCGTAGAATAACCAACGACTTTCACAGATGTATGCTTGACCTACCATATTCTATAGCATATAGAAACTATTATTTAAGTTTAAAAACGTTTAGTTTTGATCCAACTAATATGGGTGCAATTGCTAAAGAAAAATATCGTGAAGTTGGTTAATTTTCAGCTAAACATAGCGAATTTAACAAAGCTATACTAAGAAATAATAGAATGGTCTTAATTGTCTAAGAGTTTTACTTTTGATCATTTAATATTTTTTAAATTTACAAAATAAACAACAATTATTGCTAATTGTATGTAATTTAAATTTTTTTTGGTATGTATATTCGTTCTAAACAAAAATTTAAAAAAGGCGAGTTTATCTCGCCTTTTTTATTACTCAATTCCAAGCAAACGTATCAGTGCCGTGCCAGCGGCTGCCAAGCAAATCACCAATAACAGCGGTACTTTTTTCCAAACCAAGAACAGTGCTAAGCCAACACCAAATATACGCGCGAACCCCGCAAAATGTTGACCTTCAAAAAATGTTGTCGTCACTGCAATCGCACAGAGCAAAACAGTCGCACCGTTTGAGAGTAAAACTTGGTACTTTTCAGAAAAAGAGAACTTGGCACCCAAATGAAAACCAGCGAAACGAATCCCATACGTTCCAAGTGCTAGCAAGCCTATACCTAAAATAATTAGTAATTGTTGACTCATTTCTTTCTACCAAATATCAAGCCAAAAAGTGAAATCAGAATTGGAAGTCCTGAGGCCAAAAAAGGTGTGGTGATCAGCGCTAAAGTTGATCCAGCAAATGCAGCTTTTCGAGTGGTTTTATTCTTTAAAGCATTAAAAGTAAGTGCAATTAAAATCGCGGGGAAAATGGCATCTAAGCCAAATGTTTTCGGGTCTGGAATAGCACTTCCAATGAAATAACCCGCCGTTACACCCAGTGGCCAACTCAGCATAATGCATATACCACATAACCAGTAAGCGGCTTTTTTTGTTTCAAAATCGGGCTGTGCCATACCAAACAAAACGCTTTCATCGTTCATGATATGAGCCCCGAAATATCGAGAATATTTGCCACGGATTAGTTCATTGACCGCAATACCAAAAGGTAGATGTCTTAAATTGACGAGTAGTCCTGCAATCGCTGCTGCAATTGGGCTACCACCTACAGCCAAGAAACCAATAAAAATAAATTCAGCAGTTCCTGCGAGCACAAACACGGATAGACAAAGCGGGATCCAGAGCGCTAAGCCATAACTTGCAGCGAGTGAGCCTAAAGACATACCAACGACACTCGTCGCTAGACACACAAAGAAAATCGAGCGGGTAGTGTCTTTATTAAGTTTTTTAATCAGAGTGTATGTGGACATAGCATGATATAGCGAACGATTTTCCATTATAATGAATAAGTCTGATCGTTTTGTCAAAACGAACGATCGTTTTTTTTATAGAACGGATGTGGTGAATGTCTCAGCCAATCGAAATTATTGCCAAAGGTTTAACGCGTGAACGTCAAAGAGCAGGGCTTTCATTGGCAGAGGTTGCTCGTCGTGCAGGTGTTGCCAAATCGACTCTTTCACAATTAGAAGCGGGCCAAGGTAACCCTAGCATTGAAACCTTATGGGCACTTTGTGTGGCGCTCAATATTCCATTTGCACGGTTGATGGAAGAACCAAGCAATCAGGTACAAGTGATTCGCTGTGGCGATGGGCCAACAGTGAGCTCAGAGATTGCCAATTACAAAGCAATTTTGCTGGCGACTTGTCCACCCCATGCCCGTCGAGATGTTTATTTACTGATTGTTGAGCCAGGCGAAGACCGTCTTTCAGAGCCGCATCCAGTTGGTTCTGTGGAGCATATTATTGTGGTTGAAGGTAAAGCTTTGGTGGGCTTAATTGATGAAGCTGTTGAGCTTGGTGTGGGCGACTATATTTGTTATCCAGCTGACCAGAAACATATATTTAGAGCATTGGAAACAGGCACAAAGGCATTATTAATTTCTGAACAAAACTAAAGAAAGTCAATCTGATTAAAATAAAAACTAAAAGCCATTTACCAGCATCCCCTACAAAAAGGGCCAATTTTGCGTATAAATTTTGCAATTGGCTCTCTCTTTTATTACAAAAATGGCTCTCGTTTCTTGAGTGCTGAAACGACAAATTAAAGCTATTGGAAGTATGCATACGGAAGCGCCGGATAAGCTCAGTGAATTTTCTGTTTTAGGAATTGAGCAGAACGGCTAAATTTTTAGGGGATATTTTTTGGCTTCGGAGGATTTCCGAGACTAGCCGATATCCTCCATATATTAAGGAAAATGATATGGC
>MTET01002272.1_pt1 | contig 10706 bp, 6 predicted proteins | sample 1042671 | NCBI WGS metagenome assembly MTET01 (sample SAMN06185814, study PRJNA358809) | soil metagenome | isolation source: garden soil control | place: India | collected 2015-05-23
ATATCGTTCCCTGTTGTCGCTGCCAGAACTCTGGCCTTAATTACACCAACATCCCAGATCGTGCCATCTTTAAAGACAATCTGGTCGATTCGACCCGCTGCCTCTCCATTACTATCAAAATAGCTACGGACAGTAATCTGGTCTTGCTCTGAGTATTTAATAATCAGATCATTACCATCACGCTTAACACTTACTGACGAGGCTTCAATACCTTCATTGAAAATGATTCGGTCTATCTTAAGATTATTATTTTCATAGCTTTCGATCGTATCCTGACCATCACCCAGATTGAATACATAACTGTCATTGCCAGCTCCACCATCCAGATAGTCATTACCAGAACCACCTATTAATTCATCGTTGCCGACATCACCATAAAGTCTATCGTCATTCTGATTACCTTCTAAATAGTCATTGCCAATACCACCATAAATCGTATCATTGCCAATACCACCATAAACTGTATCATCTCCACCTAGAGCAGTAATATTGTCATTACCACCAAAAGACCTCATTGCATCATTTTGTTCCGTACCACTTAGATTATCATCTAAGACGTAAATTGATTCTAATAATAACCCTCTTAAATTTTCGTCAGTAATTTCTTGGGCTTTTAGAGAAAATTGTTCAAATAACTCTTTATATAGAACATCATGATTAGGATCTAAACCATGTACAATTAACTGGAATTGTTCAATTTCAATCATTCCTAATTGATTATTCTGCAAAAATAATTCTGTTAACCTTTCAATTGCTAGATTAAAATCTCCATGCCAAATTGTATCTACATGCTTCCAAGCCGCATTTAATACAATCGATTCAGGATGAGGTGCTGGTGCTTTCCCATCCCAACTGCTTTGTTGTATCGTTGCATATGGGTTTGAACCTATCACAGGTAATCTTATTGTTGTTTCATAGATTCTTTCCTCTTGAAATAAGATTAGATCTATGAAATCTTTTTTTGTTGTTTGACTCAACAATTGACTATATGCACTTTTTAAAACTTTTTGATAAAAAGCTTCTAACTCTCTTGCCGCTGAATGATGTGGAGGCCATCCACTCCACTCAGTACTTTTACCCAATAATACTTTTAAAATTTCAAATTGCTGTTTACTCATTCCTTCTTGAAAATAAGTTGTAGCTGACTCAGATATATTTTGATTATTAGTCCAATATAATAAAATTTGATGAGTAAGAGCTAATTGTTCATCAGCCGCTGTTGTCGCAAACTTACTCACCAATGACTTTAATATTCCTGTTGTATCATTTGCTATTACTGTATGTAATGAAGCGACAGAACCATAACCTGGTAAATCAGGTAATACTAAAATATCTAGAGGTATACCTATTTCATTACTCATTTCACCTTGCCAAACTGTATTTGAGGTATTTACTTCAAATAACAAAGTTTCAACAAGTCCTATTTTTTTAATTAACTCTCCATTTACCAATATTTCTTGTTCAAAAGTAGCTTTATTAGTATGAATAACTTTATTTTCATCTGTAACATCTATATTTTGATTATTAACTGAAATTGATTTAACACCTAACTCAGCCAAACTAAAGAGCTCATTTGTCTGAGAGATGCCATCCTGATTTAAATCTTTCCAAATTTTTAACTGACTATAAACCTCATCTTGCTCATTTATTATTTTATCTTTATTTTCATCATATTGCGCTAATGCATGAAATCCATCAATAGCTTTATTACCATTCGCTAATAAAGTATCAGTACCAAAAAGTTCTCTACCATTATCAATCTCATTATTTTTATTTAAATCCAGTACAACAAACCCATCCTGTGGACTAATCCAAGATGTTTTTTCTGCAAATTTATTACCATCCAAATCAAAATTGACACCTTGTGTTAATTCTACTGTATTAATTTTACCATCAAAGTTTAGATCTAAAGTCAAGGGATCTGAACGTGTAGGTGGATTATGAGGTGGTTTAAAAGGTGGTGGTGGCGGTGGTATATCTTTATAAACTGTCACATAAAACTTAATTCCCAAGTCAGTATCATTTTTACTTCTTGTATCTAAAGCTTCTGTAGTTAAATCTTTATATTTAAAATTAATATCACCAGTAACAATATATCTTATATATTTATCTGTTCTAGCAATCTCAACCAACCTTCCCGTTGATTTATCGTTAATATCATAACCATTTTTACTAAAATCTAAAGTTGGAGGTGGTGATAAGCTATCAGACTGATAACGCATTTCTGCGCCGAGTAAATTTTTATTGTCATAATATAAGATACCTTTACCATCACTATCATTTACAACAACCGTACCACCTGCCTTATATGTATCAAATCCTTCACCACCCTCTAAATGTCCTATTCCACCATAAAGAAAGCTTTTACTGTAGTGAAGAATATCATTACCTTTTCCACCATAAAGAAAATCACTCTCCCCACCACGAGAGGTTATATCATTTTCTTTATCTCCAGCATATAGAATATCATTCCCAGCACCACCATATATTTTGTCATCTCCTCCATTTCCAACCAAGATATCACCTTCTGATCCACCATATAAGTAATCATTTCCTCCCCCTCCATATAAAGCATTAGACCCAGTGTCATTAGAATCATCTTTTGAATTTGCATATAGATAGTCATTTCCATGTCCACCATATAATGTATCTGTTCCACTTCCTCCAAATAAATAATCATCTCCGAATTCACCTTTCAGAGTATCTACACCACTAAATCCGTAGATATAATTATCACCACTTTGCCCTTCTAAAATATTGTTAGAATCATTACCGACTAATACTAAATCTCCAAGAATGTTATTTAAAATTTTCAAATCTAAACTTTTATTAATATCCACATAATAAATATCATTACCATTTATATCTTTAGGTGTAGTTATTCCACTATCTAAAATATATTTCATCACCCCTTCAAACATTACTATTTGGCTAAGATCAATATTACCTATTCCAAAATTATCTTTGATCCGTTCGTTATAAGTTTCTCTAATATTTTCATTACTATTTTTTTGAGCATAAAATTCTGCAGAGGTTAAGCTACTAATTACTGGTGCTTCACCTGTAAAAACTAATTTGACAGTTCTACCAAGACCTGAGCGGTCCAACAACTCCTCAGTCATATTATTTGTAATATTTGCTACTGCTGTAGTACTTTCATAATTAAAATCATCATTTACAGCACTTATTTGTAAATTTTTTATTTCTTTTGAGCCATCTGAATTAACGATAAAACTCATCGATTCCCAATTGAAAGAAAACTTAGTACTCCCATGTACATAAGATCTCTGAGCATAATCAGCAGAATGAATATCCATCTGATATTGATAAATATCAAATTTTGAATTAATAGTTGGTCTTTCAGATTCTGGCTTAGATGCATATAAAATATCTACCAAGCTTTTAAAGTTATAAGTTCCAGCGGGTAAATTTGCTAATTTTGAGTCAAAAAATTTGTTAAATAAAGGCACCATATCGACTGTAGCATATCTACCCGCACCCACGGTCATATATTCATATTGATCAATTTCCTTTTCAAAGACATCATTATTTTCTCTAATCCATTTGGGATCAACTAACTCAGTTGATGAAGGCATAGTTTCCTGCCCCCAAAGGTATTGAATTAGGATTTGCTTAACACTTGGAATTGTACTCATTTTAACCCCTTAAAAAATTTTAATTACCACTAAAATAATTATTAAAATAAACCCTTCCACATTCATCAATAGGATATATTTGAGTTTCAATATTAGTTCTTTCAATTGGTATATATTTCATATCCATAATAAATGTATTAATTTCATAATCATAATGCGAAACGATTAAATAATACTTAGCTACCTTTTGATTAAAAATACTATTAATTTTCTTATTTTTAATTACACTCTTATAATCCACAACACCACAACAGTTATATGGATAAAATTTTTGCCTATTCTTATCCCCATCTGAAGAAAGCGTCAATAAAAAACTATTTCTATTATTAAACTGCTGATAAAGATTTTTATTATTTACATCAATATTATTTCGTATTTTCGAAAACCCTGTTAAAACTACAACACTACCATGAGAAATACCATCTAACACCAAATCCTCATCAAGTATTTTATTCCCCATTTTCTTTACAGAAGCTTTTGAATTAATTGTATTATATGGATTTTCAATTTGTTTTTTGAAAGCATTTTGCAAGTCATCAAGATTACGAATATTTTCCTTTAAAACAAAAAGATTGTAAGTTGCATTATCACTTTTTTCATTATTATCTAATTTATCTTTAGTTTTTTTAAAGATAATATCATCTTTATAACTCTGAAAATAACTTGCCATCGCTCTCCCATATAATTGATCTATATTAAAATTTTTAACCTGCAAACAAAAATTTCTTTCTATTCTTCTTTGCTTATAATTTTTTACAATAAAATAGCCACTCCAAATTAAAAGCAAAATAAAGGACAATCCTAAAAAAATATACTTTGCATGAATATTCTTAACAACAAAAATAATAAATTTAAAAATCAACCATAAGATTAAAAAAAACCCAAAAATAATTGATACCCCTATTAATAATAAATTAAACATATACCCCTACCCAATACTACTTTTAAATTTAATAAAATATATTATGACTCAATCTCAATTCACAATAAATATTAAACTTAAATTAATCACAATTTTTCATTTATTTTTTCAATAAACACCTTGGTCTTATTTTCTCCACCTCATCAAACAAACTAAATGTTTGATTCATATAATTTACAACACCAGATATTTGCTCAATATAATGCAGAAGCTCAGGTGTTTTTTCTGCTTGAATTAACTTAACAGTTCGTGATGGGTCAAAACCATCAAACTGGCAATAAAATAAAGGGTCACCCCGTTTTAATATTAAATCCTTTGATATATCGTGCCATTCAAACGCCCACATTAATGGTCTAGGCCAAATATGAATTGGGAAACGTCCACCAAAAATAGTTCCAGGTAAAGAATTTTTACGATAATGCCCAAATGCATCGAGTTGAGTTAAATACACAACTTCATCAGCTATAAAACAATAGGGTAATTTAAGTTGGAGAATTGGCACGTGGGGTATACGCCATTCATTTTCATTTACTAATGTTAGCAACTCACGTAATTTATTGGCTCGAACAGGGGATTGGTCGCCTAATACATTAACTAGTGTCGGTTTTCCGTTGGCATCTCGCGCAAACCTTAAATGAAAATCAAAAGGACAATTCACTACGAAGTAGCGACTTTCAAGTTGTAATACCGCAGGACAACGACTCGCTGACTTAGCATGCTTGGTTTCGGATTTTGAACGCATTCGATAAGGTGGTTCATAAAGTAATGCAGATTTATCATCTACCAGAAACCAACCTACTTGGATTACGCCTTCCCCTATGATCTTGTCTTGATCATCAATTGTAAAATTAAGATACATTTAGAATTTATATTTTCATTTTCAATACATTATTTTAACACTTAATATACAAAACTGTCTGTATTTTTTAACTCAGAAAAATAATAAATATCAAAAAATTATGCCTTTATAAACGGTCGTTGTTCTCTTATCTTTTTTACTATTAAATCTTAAATAACTAAAAAATTTGTATTACATTCAATTTACTTAAACTCACGAAAAGTCAGAAAATACTATGTTAAAAATTTTAGGGCGTGATAATTCCATTAATGTTCGCAAAGTCTTATGGCTGTGTGAAGAACTAAATCTTGAATATGAAAGAGAAGATTGGGGACGAGGCTTTCGTTCAGCACAATCACCTGAATATTTGCAATTAAATCCAAACGGTCAAATACCTGTTGTTATAGATGGTGATTTAGTGCTTTGGCAGTCCAACAGTATTATCCGTTATTTGGCAAATGCTTACGATAAAGAACATCAGCTTTACCCTACTCAAGCAAAAGAAAGATTTTTTGTTGACCAATGGATTGATTGGCAAGCGATCGAGCTGAATAACAGCTGGACTTATACCATTATGTCTCTGTTGAGACATTCACCAGATCATCAAGATCCAAACTTATTACAACAAGGTATTGATGACTGGAATCATCATATGCAGATTCTCGATCAACAACTCGCAAAAACTCAGGCCTATGTTGCTGGTTCACAATTTAGCTTAGCTGATATTCCAATTGGTCTATCTGTACAGCGCTGGAAGGCCACTCCTTTTGACCATCCAACACTTAAGCATGTCGACCAATATTTTGAACGTTTAAATCAACGTGCGGGTTTCTTAAAATGGGGCAATAATGGCGAACCTTAATTTTGAGCAAGCTTTAGTCCGAGTGATGGCGCTTCACGATGCCATCACTTAAAAGTTGATAGACCTGTTTTAAGTCATCTTGATTTGCTTGAGCTAATAAGTCTTGATGCATTGTCAAAATATTCTGATCTCCCCTTACCGCAGGCCCTGTTTGCATTTGATTTGGATCATTTTCAGTCGCTTTTTTTGCTGTTTCTATAATTAAAGGATAGAGCAAGCTAAAGTCGACCTGCTCTTTATCTACTACCTGCTTTGCCATATCAAAACAATAGTTACTAAAGTTACAAGCGAATACAGCCGCTAAATGCAAAGTTAAACGTTGTTTTGAGGTATATTGATATACTCGACTGCTTAGGCTATTTGCTAAATTTAAAAGTAGTTTTTGATCGGCATCTGTTACCGCTTCAACAAATAATGGTGTGGCTTGCCAATCGACGTCTCTTTCAAAGCTAAATGTCTGTAATGGATAAAATACCCCTGCTTTTTTATGCACATGACTGATAACTTCAATATCTGTGCTACCAGAGGTGTGAACCATAAGTGTTTCAGGAAGCAATTCATGAATCTGCTTTGCAAGCTCTGCAATCGCGCTATCTGAAACCGCTAAAATGATAAGATCAGTCGGTTGAAATTCTCGAAGAGACTGACAGGCTTTTGCTTGGATTTTCTCTGCAAATTTCTGGGTCTTCTCAAAATCACGCGCATAGACTTGTACGATGTGATGACCTTGAGCCAAAAGTACTTTTGCCAAATGAAAGGCAACTCGCCCACTTCCCACCAAACTGATTTTCATATCAATCCAACACTATTTGTTTCAACAAAAAAGCTTCTCAAAATGAGAAGCTTTTTTCAAATTAAAATAACTAATTTTTAATTCATCAGAGCATTATTGAGCTACTGAAAACTCGATACGACGGTTTTTAAAACGTCCTTCTTCTGTCGTGTTCTCTGCAACTGGTTGATCAGAGCCATGACCTTGTGCAACTAATTTAGACCCATCTACACCCTTAGATGTTAAATAGTCGACTACTGCTTGAGCACGGCGTTGTGATAAAGCTTTATTTGCTGCTGCATTACCCGTCGAGTCAGTGTGACCACCCACATTTAATTTCACACCACTGACTTTATTTAAAAGTGTTGCAGCTTGATCAAGAATAGCTTTGTTGTCTGCTGGAATATCGCTTGAGCCACTCGCAAAGTTAATGATTTGCAAGTTAAGTGCTTTTACTAATGCATTTACATCGACATTATTCGGATCAATTGAGCCTAGAGCAGTTTGCGAAGCAGTTAAGCTATTACTTACAGATTGTTCAGCTGTTTCTGGTGCAGTAGAAACAACTTCAGTGTTAGGAACAAGAGCTTTTACTTTTGCGGTTAATGCTGCTAACGCTGCTGCATCACCTGCTTTCAAAGTAATTTTGTCACCTATCCATTCTAAAGATGCATTTGGCACACCTTTTAAGGCACCAAGCACGCCAGCAAGTGCATCTTTATCTGTAAATCCAGCTGCATAAGTTTGACTAGTATCCACGTTACAATCTTGAGTTGATGAGAAAACCTGCTTAACTTGAGTTTGTAGGGTTGCTAAGAATCCTTGATCGCCAATACCTGCCTGACACTGGCTCACAGCACCTTTATCATCTGTGCTTAAGGTTAAACTCGCAGGTGCAGCTGCGGTAGTAGCCTCAACACCACTGGCAGCCGTTGGTTCAGGTGTTGGTACAGCTTCTTTATGCTGGCAAGAACGCCATAACCAAGCAATGATAAGGCCCAAAATAATTAAGGCAATAATAGGGAGGAACCCACGAGATTTGCCTGTTTTTTCACTGGCTGCAGCTAATGGTGGGGCTGCTGAAGTTGCATGTGGAACTGAAGATAAACCTGCACCAAGTCCTAAAGGAGCTAATAGACCTACTGCCCATCCCGGTAAATGCGAACGAATAGTATCTGCATGCTGACGTAAATAATTTACAATACTCTGTTGATCATTTCCAGCAACGTCCGAAATTGCATTAAGACTAGGTTTAATTGCACTGTTGAGTGTGCTTTCGATTTCATTATTTGGTGCTGTACCACTTAAATGAGTCAGTACAGTATTCTTGATTTGGTCATTATGAGAGAAAAGCTCTGATAATGAGGGAGCCAAACTGTTTTTTAATTGTCCAATAAGATCAGGTTTAGCAGCTAATAGTGAAAGCAAAATTGGATAAAACTTAGATAAAGCATTCGATTTTTCGCCTAGGTATCCATCCTGATTATCTAATATTGTTGATGATACTTTTTCTTTAAGCAGTTCTATAGGGTTTATCGACATTGGTTATTCTCCCGAATTTTATACGTCGTAACCAGCAACTTTTGATTATTCAAATACTTCTCTTTGCTGATAGTTTTTTATTCTAATGTGCGCTCAATCTTTTGTTGTTTTTTAAATAATTTATATACAAATTTCCATCTAGTATTTACAAAACAGGCAGATCTTATTGATCTACCTGTTTATATTTTAAATTTACTTTAAATAAGCGTTTTATCAGTTAGCAAAAGTTTGAAGTACTTTACCGGTAAGGTTTTGACCCAGCAATGGAGTATTTTTCCCTTGTGATAAAATTGTGTCTTTGCTTACTGTCCAGTTTAATTCAGGATCTACTAATACCCATCCTGCTTCATCTTCCCAACGCGTAGTCATATTGGCAACCTGAGCAGGTACGCTAGTCACTTTTTCAACCCACTCTAAAGGTTCAAATAAACCTTCATTAATGAGTTGAATGCCTAAAGATACATAAGTATCAAAAGCGGTAATGCCCGGTTGAGTTTCAGCAAATGGTGCCATTTTTGCTGAACTGCTTAAAGGCTCATGATGCGTACAAATTGCATCAATCACGCCTTCTTTTAAGCCTTGACGTAAAAGTTCTTTATCTTGCTCAGAACGTAATGGTGGACGAACATGCGCAAGTGAATTGAAACCATCAGTTAAGTGTTCAGTTAAATGCAACTGATGCATTGCTACATCGGCAGTCACAGGTAAACCTTTTGCTTTTGCTGCGCGGATTAATTCAACCGATGCACCGCAAGATAACAAACCAAAGTGAGCTTTTACGCCAGTTGCTTCAATCATAAGCAGATATTTTGCAATCGCTACAGTTTCAGCAATTGCAGGAATCATCGGCAAACCTTGGCGAGAAGCAATAAAGCCTTCGTGTGCACATCCATCTTTAGCAATCTGTGGCTCTTCAGCATAAAACACGACTGTTAAACCGAGACCTGCTGCATATTCCAAGGTACGAATAACTACATCATCATTTTCAAAAGCAGCATTCGCATTAGAAACAGCAGTACAACCACCTTTTTTCAAGCCCGCCATGTTTGCTGGTTGCTTACCATTTAAACCTTGGGTTTGAGCACCAATGATATGCATGTGAATGCCCCCATCATGCCATGCCTTTTCAATCAAGCCATGAATGAGAGCACCGTTGTCTTGTACAATCGGCTTTGAATCAGGTGGTGTAATAACATGCAAAATACCATTGGCACGTGCTGCCTTACCTTCCGATTTCAATGTCCCATGTTGCTGTTGACCCGGTTCACGCAAACGCGCGCATAAATCAACCATGGTTGGCATTAACCATTTACCTTGGCCGTCAATGGTTTGCTCAACTTGCTCAACTGGAGCAACCAACTTGCCATTTTCAATATATACAGTTTGTACGCTGTCTGTTTTCTGGATTGGGTCTAACACACGTACATTTTCAATTTTTACAATACTCATGTGATCCATTCCTTACAACGTAATCGCTTCAATTAAACCTTGCTCTTGGAGTTGGCCTTGCATTGATAACGCCAATACGGCCATACGAACTGCAATACCATTGGTTACTTGTTTCAAAATAACCGACTGATCTCCATCAGCAACACTTGAATCAATTTCTACACCACGGTTCATTGGCCCCGGATGCATCACAATGCAATCTGGTTTAGCTAAACCAAGACGTTCTTTGTTTAAACCATACATTCTGTAGAATTCAGACTGTGAAGATAATGCTGGAGAGTCAATACGTTCGTTTTGAATACGTAAAGCAATAATCACATCACAATCGGTAATACCTTCATCCATCTTGTTAAACAAGCGGACATTCTCACCATATTCAGAAAAGCCCACTGGCAATAATGTATTCGGTGCAATCACACGAATATCTTTACAACCTAGAGTTTGTAATGCAGCCACATCAGAACGTGCAACGCGAGAGTGTTTAATGTCCCCGATAATAGCAACGCTTAAATCTTCAAATGGTTTTTTTGTTTCACGGCGAATGGTGAGCATATCAAGCATCGCTTGCGTCGGATGCGCATGACGTCCATCCCCTGCATTAATAATCGCGACCTTTGGACATACATCTTTAGCAATGAAATGTGCAGCACCCGAAGATGAATGGC
>MTET01000412.1_pt1 | contig 10534 bp, 8 predicted proteins | sample 1042671 | NCBI WGS metagenome assembly MTET01 (sample SAMN06185814, study PRJNA358809) | soil metagenome | isolation source: garden soil control | place: India | collected 2015-05-23
ATGCCAGTGATAGTACCCCGCCAAGTGTCGCGCCAATTCCATAACCAGTAGACATTAAGCTCACAGCAAGACTGCGCCAACGTGCATTGGCATATTCACTTGCCAGTACATTACTACTCGCAAGGATGCCACCCACCCCAATTCCAGTAATAAACCGAAGTGCTGCTAACATGCCGTGACTTTGTACAAAAGCACAGCCCAACATGCTCAGACCTGCAATTACAAGACAAACTAAGATGAGTAAACGGCGACCGATTTTATCGGCTAAAGGCGCGAGAAAAATTGAACCGGCAGCCATTCCAAAAAGGCCTGAACTCAGCAATAAACCAATTTGTGCACCTGAAAGTGACCATTCTGCTGACACGGATGGAGCAGTAAATGCCATTACCATCACGTCAAAGCCATCAATAATATTGAGACAAATACAGATCAAAATGACGAACCATTGGTAGCGGCTCATGTTGTTTTGATTGATCTCACTTAGAACGTCTCTTTCCATTTGTGTATCTCCCTTGGATAAGACATACACACGACATTGCTGATATGAGCGATTGGGTGGTTATGCACATCCGTATCCATAATGACCTAGAGGAATATTTATTTTTTGAGCATCCTGCTCTTTTTCTATACTGAATATTTGGATCCAAAAAATCAACTAAAATTATAAATGGATTATTAAAAAGTATATAAACACATAAATTATATAAGTATAAAATTATTAAAAACATAAAATTAGAATGCTTAAATATTTTTATGGATCCATATTAAAAAATCCATTATGATCGATTCCAGAGCATTTTTTAGCCAAAAAATACTTTATTTATCTCCAAGAAATGCAAGATGCATTTATAAAACATCAAAGGATTGTTGTTATGAAACTCAAAAGAGTAAGTCAGCTTACATTAGGACTTTTTTTTGCCAGCCAATTGTTTTACACAACGCAAGCAGCACCTCCAAAAAATCAACAACCACCTAACATCATGATTATTTTGGCCGATGATCTTGGATTCTCAGACATTAGCGCTTATGGCGGCGAAATTAAAACCCCTCATATTGATAGCCTATTAAAGCAAGGAAAAATGCTTTTTAATTTTCATGCTTCATCAATGTGTTCACCTACTCGTGCACAGCTTATGACAGGTGCCGATAACCACTTGGTAGGTTTAGGTGCGATGTATGAAACTTCAAAACGACAAGAAAAATTGGTTGGCGCCGATAGCCCGCGTGCACTCCTCAAAATTAATGGCTATTCAGGCCACTTAACGCAAAATGCTTATACACTCGCAGAAATTTTAAAGACGAAAGATTATTACACCTTCATGGTCGGTAAATGGCACTTAGGCTATGCTCCCGAACAAAACCCTAAAGCCCGTGGTTTTGATCAATCTTTTGCTCTGCTCGATGGCTTCGATTTACACTTTAAAGACCAACCCAAAAACTATCCGCGTAATACTCAATACACAGAAAATGGTCAAAAGGTTACATTACCAGACAACTATTACTCAACCGACTTTTTTACACAAAAAGCGTTTGAGTACTTAGACAAAAATAAAGCGCAAAAACCATTTTTTGCCTACCTAGCCTATACCGCTCCACACTGGCCACTACAAGCACCTGCTCATTATAGCGACTTATATAAAGGTAAATACGATCAAGGCTACGATGCAATTCGTAAACAACGCTTTCTTAGACAAAAGCAATTAGGATTAATTCCTGCAAATGCAGAATACCCAGTAGAGCGTGGCAACCAAGCTTTAGGCACCAAAAGCTGGAATGAACTCACCCCACAAGAGCGCAAATATGAAGCGCGTAAAATGGAAGTTTATGCGGGCATGGTTACCCAGCTAGACGACCGCGTGGGTGATGTCATTCAATATCTTAAAAAGCATCATTTATATGACAACACTTTAATTGTGTTTATGTCAGATAACGGCGCTGAAGGTGGTGATCACAATTTCCCAATGGGTGATGCCGACAATCGCTATGAAAATATAGGCAACGCCAGTTCATATGTTTATATGGGTCCACGCTGGGCCGAAGTGAGCAGCACACCATTTACCCACTGGAAGTCAGCTGCTTCAGAAGGCGGAGTACGAGTTCCATTTATTGTTAAGTCACCTGTGCAGATTTCCAAACAACGTGGAATTAACAATAACTTTGCGACAGTCAGAGATATATTCCCAACTGTAATGGAACTAGCGGGTATTCAAAATAATCAGGTTTATCCAACTTCAAGCACCAAAATTAAACCGTCGGGCTTTAGCCTAATTCCTGCGTTTAAAGATAATACTGCCCGTATTCGTCCTGTTAATTATTATGACTTTAAAGAATTGCATGGCAGCCGCTACGCAAAAACTGATCAATGGAAACTTATTGAAAACTCACCTTCTAAATTTAAAAGCCACGGCTGGGAACTCTACAATTTAAAAACAGATTTTAATGAGCAACATAATGTTTACGCAGAACATCCTGAGATCGTCAAAGTCTTAAATGACAAATATTTAAGATATGCCGATGAAAATGGTGTTGTGGATTTTGAGCAATACAACAAAAAGTAGAGAAAACCAGATGAAACAGATCATGATGCTTTCATCGTTTCTCTTACTTTGTGCATGCCAAAAAACCACGCCTCAACTACAACAGACCACCTTGCCCGACTTAGGCAGCAAAGCTAAATGTAATTCTTATTCAGGCCTTCCTTCGGGATGGCCTAACAATAAAGAAGCAGGCATGGTCAAGCTTCCGCAAGGAAAAATTGTTTTAGGCACTACACAAGGTTATGAAGATGAACGCCCATTAAATTTACAGACAACTTCCGTTCCCGCTTTTTTAATTGATGCAACTGAAGTCACCAATGCCCAATTTCAAGAGTTTGTTAAACAAACGGGTTATGTCACCGATGCAGAAAAGCAAGGTGGTGCAGCTATGTTTGTACAGCCAGATCATCCAGTTGAAGAATTACAGTGGTGGAAATTTGAAAAAGGCACCAATTGGAAACATCCATGGGGCCCAAACAACCCTAAACAACCAGCACCTCATGAGCCTGTTCGTATGGTGACATGGAATGATGCTTACGCTTATGCAAACTGGCTAGGTCATGACTTACCGACCGAACTTGAATGGGAATATGCAGCCAAAGGTTTTCAGCAAAATTCCGATATTGGCCCGACCCATGAAGGCCATATTGTAGCCAATTTCTGGCAAGGTGAATTTCCATATAAAAATGTTCAGGAAGATGGTTTTAAGGATGTTGCCCCTGTTGGCTGTTTTAGTAAAAACCCGTTTGGCTTATATGACTTGATTGGCAATGTATGGGAATGGACCCAAACACCCTACACAGGATCACGAGATCACCATATGGGAGATCCATCGAAATATCGGCAAAGTCATGAACAGATTTTGCAATACACGATTAAAGGTGGATCTTATTTATGTGCAACCAACTATTGCGCGCGTTATCGTGCTGCCGCGAGGCATCCACAGGAACTCGACCTTGCAACTAGCCATGTCGGATTTAGAACAGTAAAACGCTTTTAAACGGATTTAAAAATGAAGCATATTTTTATTTATGGGATTTTCTTCTCAGGGACAACCCTTGCCTGCTGTTTAGCTCATAGTGAAGTAGATGTTAATTTTCAAAATACACTCACACTAAAAACATTCAACTTCGACAGACAATATGAAAATGGTACTAGTCCCGATACTCATAGCTTGAGCCAAGGTCTGATTTATCGTGGTGACTGGTCAACCAAGCTTAATGATGTACAGCTCCACCTCAATCCAAGCATTCAATATGCTTATCGCCTAAGTAGCGACCAACACACCAATGATATGGTTATACCCTTTAACCCTAACACCAAGAAACAAGCACAAGACCAAGTTAAATATGGCTTAGGTGCTGGAGTTGAATATCAAAACTTTCGCATGAATGTTGGTGAAATCACTCCCGACTCACCACTTACTCCACAAGTCGATACACATCAATTACGCGTGAACTATAAAGGCTTAGAATTAAAATATAAGACACCGCAACAAAATTTCGAGCTGGGTTTGATTAACCGTTATTCACCAAAAAATGAGGAGGACTACCACAAACTTGCCATTTCAAAACATGAATCTGACGGACTCTATTTCTTTCAATGGGACGGCAAAACACCTAGATATCATTGGAAATTTTATAATGGTTACTTAACAGATCTTATCAATCAAAGTTACCTTGCTTTTGATTATCAATGGACAAAGCAGCACACCACAAAATTACGTGTGTTTCGCCACGACGATGTCGGTAAATCAAAACTTGGTGAATATGACAATACATCTGTAGGCGCCATGCATTTTATCAAACATGGCAACTTTACAACTGGAATTGGCTACCAAGAAAACTTTGGCAAAGATGGTATTCCAAAACTCGACAATATACCTATCCCCCACATGATGAACTGGACCTTAGGTGCATTTACTAAAGCAGATGAAAAGTCTTATCACTTTGTTGCTTCCTATGACTTTAAAGACTATATCAAGGGTCTAAAAGTGACCTATAAATATATTTATGGCGACTCTTTTCAAACGATGAATCAAAATGATTTTGAGCAAGAAAGTGATGTGTTGATTCAGTACGACCTAAATGCTTGGATTAAAAATCTTAAATTTCTTTTCTTAAATATTAACTACGACACCAAACATGGCAAAAGTCTGGACGAACAGCGCATGATGCTTCATTACACAGTTAATTTCTAAATCTCTACACTCCCATAATGGCTTAACCACAGCCATTATGGATCCAAATTAAGATGAATAAAAATTTAGCCTCTAAAATTCAAAGTAAATACAAAAGTCTTTAATAGCAATTAAAAATATACAAAACAACCAAACCTAAAGATCAATATTTTTAAAAAATATACTGCCTATCAATTGACCAATATTTTTATTTATTATAAATTGGATCCAATAAGTGATAAGGAGTCGTCACAATGTTTATTAAAAATGCTTGGTATGTTGCCTGCCGCCCAGAAGAAATCCAAGACAAACCATTAGGTCGCACCATCTGTGGTGAAAAAATTGTTTTTTATCGCGGTAAAGAAAACCACGTTGCAGCCGTTGAAGATTTTTGTCCGCATCGTGGTGCCCCTCTTTCACTTGGCTATGTCGAAGATGGCAACCTCGTGTGTGGTTATCATGGACTAGTGATGGGGTGTGACGGAAAGACCGTTTCAATGCCAGCTCAACGTGTAAATGGTTTCCCTTGCAATAAATCATATGCAGTTGTCGAAAAATTCGGTTTTATTTGGATATGGCCAGGCGAGAAAGCTTTAGCAGATGAAGCAAAACTGCCAACTTTAGAATGGGCAGATCATCCTGAATGGAGCTATGGCGGAGGCCTGTTTCACATTCAGTGCGACTATCGCCTAATGGTCGACAACCTGATGGATTTAACCCACGAGACCTATGTTCACTCAAGCAGTATTGGGCAAAAAGAGATTGATGAATCATTGCCTGTGACTAAAGTTGACGGTGACCATGTGATTACCGAACGCTATATGGAAAATGTGATCGCACCTCCATTTTGGCAAATGGCCCTTCGCGGCAACCACTTAGCAGATGATGTACCAGTTGATCGTTGGCAACGTTGTCACTTCTTTGCTCCAAGTAATGTTCATATTGAAGTGGGTGTCGCACATGCTGGACATGGTGGTTACCACGCACCGAAAGACAAAAAAGTTTCCTCAATCGTAGTTGATTTTATTACACCGGAAACTGAAACCTCTCACTGGTATTTCTGGGGAATGGCGCGTAATTTCCAGCCAGATAATGCTGAACTCACCGATCAAATTCGTGAAGGCCAAGGCAAAATCTTTACTGAAGATTTAGAAATGCTGGAGCAACAGCAGCAAAACATTTTAAACAACCCACATCGCAAGTTACTGATGCTTAATATCGACGCAGGCGGTGTCCAGTCTCGTAAGGTCATTGACCGACTACTTGCCGAAGAAAATAAAACGCCTCCTGAAACATCCGCACAGAAGTTTCCAAACATTCGGATTATTTAAAGGAGTATGAACATGGACGTTATTATTCAAAAAATTCACCAGCTTACCCCGACCATTCGTGCATTTGAATTGGTTGCAGCAAATGGTACGGAGCTACCTAATTTTGAGGCAGGTGCACATATTGATGTGCATCTTAAAAATGGTCTCACCCGCCAATATTCACTTTCAAACTGCTGCACTGAAAAGCATCGGTATGTCATTGGTGTTTTACATGATGCCAATTCACGCGGTGGGTCACGTTGCATCCACACCGAATATCGTGAAGGCGATCATTTAAAAATTGGTGAGCCGCGTAATTTATTTGAGATTCATCCTCAGACAAAGCAGGCGGTTTTATTTGCTGGCGGTATTGGTATTACCCCTATTTTGTCGATGGCGTATCGACTTAAGTCAGCCAATATTCCTTTCGAATTGCACTACTTCGTTCGTAGTCATGAAATGATTGCCTTCTATGGCAACTTAACCGAACACTTTGGTGACCAAGTTCATTTTCACATTCAAGACCAACCAGACACCGAATGTAATATGGCAGAGGTTTTGGGCCAAGCTTCACCTGATAAACATTTATATGTGTGTGGACCTACAGGGTTTATGCAGTTTGTCATGAGCTCGGCCGAACAAGCGGGTTGGCATAGTGAACAGTTACATCAAGAGCATTTTGTCGCCCAAAAAGTAGATACGTCTAATGATGAAGCTTTTACCATTCAAGTAAAAGGTACAGGCCGCAGAATTGAAGTATTACCAGAGCAGACTGCTACTGAAGCATTAATTGCAAATGGTTTTGATATTCCTGTTTCGTGTGAACAAGGTATTTGTGGTACCTGTATTACCCGTGTGGTAGAAGGCACTCCAGATCATCGAGATATGTTTATGACCGATGAGGAACATGCTTTGAACGACCAATTTACACCCTGCTGTTCTCGTGCAAAAACTAAACATCTTGTGATTGAGCTTTAACTTGAAAGTTCCTTTATTCAAAAATAAAGGAACTTCTTTCACCTTAAGCACTGAGAACATTTCTGAGCGTTTCACCCAAAATCACTACACTACTGTGTTCACGCATTAAAGTTTCAGCACGCCCTGCCTGACGATGTACCAATGCATCGAAAATCGAACAATGCTGTAAATGCGCATAGTGCAAACGGCGATATTCCGACAAAGCTTGATTCTGGTCATAGGTAATGGCTTGAGCAGACGCCATCGGCAATTGATTGTTTTTCGCTAAGGCTTGGATGAGTGCGACGTTTTGCGCGCCTTCAATAATCGTGTCATGAAAAATGACGTTGAAATGGTGATAACGTTCCAGTTCAGCATCACCAAACTCGTCTGTTTCATTAAATAGTTTTTCAGTTTCTTGAATGCAATGTTGCAGCGTCTTTTTCTGCTCTTCGCTTAAGCCTTGTTCTGCCAAAGTTTTCGCAGCCAATCCTTCGAGCACACCGCGCACTTCGAGCGCATCATGAACAAGTTGCTCTGAAATTTCACGAACCGTGTAACCACGAGTTGGGTTTTTAATGAGGAGGCCTTCTTGCTCGAGCAACCGAAAGGCAATACGAACAGGCTGCCTTGAAACACCAAGTAACTCGGCAGTCGGAATTTCGGCAATTCTGGCACCGCCTTCAAGTTCCCCTGAAATAATCATTTTTCTTAGTTTAAGTAAAACTTGTTGTCCTGAAGACATTTGCTGCCACACATCACCAAAAACGTCACTTCGATGCTAGCAAGTTCATTTGCAAAATGAAATAAATTTTCTGTGTGAATCAGTGCTTAAGCATTTCTGTAGATTTTAAAAAATTAATTTACAAACCACATTCAATTAAAGATTTTTAAGATTATTGACCATAATATCGAGATTATTACGGATTAAATAAGCCAAGTTAATATCAATACCTTCAAGCATTTTTTCTTCAACTTTTAAAACCACTTCATTACATTTATTTAGCTTATCAATACCGCTGTCTGTCAGTGTAATTAAAATACGGCGGCCATGTGTTGGATCAGGTTTTTTCTCAATCCAGCCATTCACCAGTAAATCTTGCAAAATTTTGTTGGCAGATTGCGGCTTTATGAAAGAGCGCTCAGCAAGCTTGGCATTGGATAAATTACTTTTTGAAGCTAAAACAGAAAGTGCAGTAAATTGCGGTAAGGTAATTTCAAGCTCTTTTAAATGTTCTGTTAAATGTTTACTAATAATTCGGTCAACACGAGCAATCATATAACTTAACTTAGGCTCATCTTCTACTTTTTTTGGAACTAAATTCGAACGTACCATAACCTTTCATTCATCATAAGAAAATCTGTAGTGAAAGTATGAGGTTCTAACCCCATACTTTCGTTAAAACTTAGCGAGCACCTGAGCTTTGTACTAAATGTACAGGCTGTTTAGGTTTTTTGACAAGAAGTAATGCAGAGATCGCTGCAATTAAAATCACTGGAATACTTGAACCAATCACGATGGTCGAGCTTTGTCCAAGCGAGAGTAAAAACCCTGCCATTAAAGGCCCTGCAAACGAACCAATACGGCCAATTGCAACTGCTGAACCTACACCAGTTCCTCGCATTTCAGTTGGATAATACATTGCTGCCAGACCATACAACGCAGATTGTCCACCCACAATGAATAAGCCACAGCCCACTGCCGAAAGTGCAAGTAAAGCAACGGTTGGGGATATTGCTAAACAACAAAGCGAAAATAAAATACCGAGATAAATCAGCTTAATCACAAAGCTCATGCGTAATTTATCAAGCAATACACCCATCAGAACCGAGCCTAAAATTCCGCCAACGTTGTAGCCCATCTGTACATAGTTTGCCTGTAGTTTTGATAGGCCTTGCGCGCCCATCAGCAACGGTAACCAGTTCAACAAGAAATACAGTACGACTAGCGTACAGAAAAAACTGACCCAAAGCTGAATGGTCGACATACGACGTTCTTTAGCAAATAAAACCTCCAAGAATGGTGTCGTTTTTTGCGCTTGAACTTTACGTTGCAGGTAATCATTTGACTCAGGTAAAAAGCGCATAATCAGTGGAATGAGTAAAATAGGTGCAATCCCACCAATATAGAAAATATGACGCCACTCTGCATCGCCGGCCAATGACATAGCAACTACAGAAGTAAGTAATCCACCAAAAGGAATGCCGCTATACATAATACTTACCGCGGTCCCTTTATATTTATCAGGTACAGCTTCAGAGGCAAGTGTAATCATCATTGGAAGTGCCCCACCCATTCCTAAACCTGTACAAAAACGAATGAGTAATAGCAAACTGAAGTTGGCAGCATAAGCCGTTAGCAAAGACATAATTCCAAAAAGTAAAATACTAAAAATCAGAATTTTCTTACGCCCGACAATATCAGCAAACCGACCGCCTAATATTGCACCTGGTAACGTCCCTAAAATTGCAGCACTAAACGCCCACGCCATCTGGGCATTGTCTAACATGAACTCAGCCCGCATTCGTGGAGCGGCTACCCCCATTGATTGAAGATCAAACCCTTCAAAAATTGCTATGGCAAAGCACAGTAGCAACGTGATTTTTGCCCTTGAAGGCTGTCCTGATATTTTTTCCATTGTGTTGTCCTTTATTGACTAGTCGTTCCATTTAGCCCTTTGTGTATTGTTGTTTAAACACAGCAAAAATATCAGTTAAACTTACTAAAAAATCAACATATTTTTATATTAAATTAATTTAAAAAATAATTAGTATTTAAAATATAATGAATTAAAAAATATTTATGAAATTTTATAAAAAAGACTTGAATGTAAGTTTAACTGATATTAGATTAAATCCCAGAACAGCAAAAAATCATTCAAGGAGTATGAAGATGAGTTATGAAAACCGCTGGGAAACAGTAGATGTTAAAGTTGAAGATGGAATTGCATGGGTCACCCTAAACCGTCCGGAAAAGAAAAATGCCATGAGCCCAACACTCAATCGCGAAATGATTGATGTGCTAGAAACTCTTGAGCTTGATCAAGATGCACGTGTTTTAGTGTTGACGGGTGCTGGTGACTCTTGGACAGCGGGTATGGATTTGAAGGAATATTTCCGTGAAGTCGACACTCAGCCTGAAATTTTCCAAGAACGTATTCGCCGTGACTCTTGTCGCTGGCAGTGGCAACTTCTTCGTATGTATTCAAAACCAACCATTGCTATGGTCAACGGCTGGTGCTTTGGAGGCGGTTTCTCACCTTTAGTGGCTTGTGACCTAGCAATTGCAGCAGATGAAGCAACTTTCGGTTTATCTGAAATTAACTGGGGAATCCCACCGGGTAACCTTGTAAGCAAAGCAATGGCAGATACCGTAGGTCATCGTGCATCTTTGTACTACATCATGACGGGTAAAACCTTTAGCGGTAAAGAAGCTGAAACCATGGGCCTTGTGAATAAAAGCGTACCGCTTGCCCAATTAAAAGCAGAAGTGACTGAACTTGCAAATTGCTTACTTGAGAAAAACCCTGTGGTTCTTCGTACCGCTAAAA
>MTET01000518.1_pt3 | contig 10516 bp, 13 predicted proteins | sample 1042671 | NCBI WGS metagenome assembly MTET01 (sample SAMN06185814, study PRJNA358809) | soil metagenome | isolation source: garden soil control | place: India | collected 2015-05-23
GGGTGCAGATTTATTTATTCGTTCGCCTCATGGGGTGGAGCTGACCGAAGCGGGGCTTGCCTTTTTAAATGCGATACAACCTGTACAACAGCGTGTAGAAGATGCAGCAAACCTTGTTAAACAAGTGGCAAATGGCGAAGTGGGCCAATTGCGATTAGGCTTTACAGGCACTTCAATGTTGAATCCTTTAATTCCTAAATGTGTTCGCTATTTCCAGCAGCAATACCCGAAAGTGAATTTAAAGCTTGAAGAAGCCAACACCTTACTTCTCATTGATTTGCTGCTTGAAGACCGCTTAGATGTTGCGATTATTCGTTCACCACGAAATATTCCAGATAGTTTAATTATTCAAGAATTATTAGCAGAACCCCTTATTGCTGCTTTACCTTCCGAGTCTTTTCAACTCGACGATGCATCATCAGAAATTGATTTAACAGCGCTACGAGAGCTTGATTTTATTGTCTCGCCACCTTCAATTAGTGCAGGGCTTTTTGATGCAATTAAACAAGCCTGTCATGAGCGTGGTTTTGAACCCAAAATTGGACAAAACGCCCCGCAAATTGTGTCGATTTTATCGTTGGTGTCTGCAAATTTAGGGGTGTCTTTGGTGCCAGAGTCGACTAAACAATTGCAAATACAAGGTGTCGCGTATCGTTCTTTGAAAGCACCAGTACCCACGGTGGGTTTGGGGCTTGCCTATAAAAAATATGCCCCTTCACAAATGGCGATTAACTTTGCCAGTGTGGTGCAAGTGGCTTGCCACCACGCCAACGAAATAGATGAAATTGGCTAGTTTGATTTCGGCGCTTTATTCATTAAAAAGATACCGAAAATAATAAAAATCGCGCCATATAAAAACGATAAAGTCGGCTGTTCGTGAATGAAAACCCAAGCCATAAGTGCTGCAAAAATCGGTTCTGAAAGCTCGGTCACTTGTACCTTTGCGGCACTCATATAAGACAACGCTTTAGTGGTACAGAAAAAGCCAAGTATGGTCGGTAGAACAGCTAAACCAACTAAGCCTAATACAATGTCACTATTAAAGTTTATGGTGTGTAAATTTATTAAAAACGGAACCGCAAGATAAACGCTACCAAACAGCAGTAAGTATTTAGTCAGAAATAGTCCACCGTTTAATTTGAACTTTTTCACTAAAACCGAAAATAGGCCATAACCCGTACCGGCAATAGAAGCATTAATCAGCATTAAAAGGCTATTTTCACCTTTCCATGAAATGATACTAATCCCCGCGACAGCCCATAATGTTCCAATAAGCGAATGAATGTAGATGCTTTCTTTTAAAATGAATCGACCAAAAAATAGGGCGGAGATGGCAGCCGAGGCCATGAGTACCACCACGACATTGGCTGCAGCACCGTGGTTATAGGCAATGGTTTCGAAAAAGAATAAAGAGAAAATCCCTAAAAAAGCACAGATAGCAATTTGAGTAAAAACGCTGATTTTACTTGGCGTGCTGCTAATAAAAGCAAGCTTTTGGCTAACAGGCACTTTAAATAAAAACACACTTAAAAAGAAAAAGGCGATAATGGTTTTTAAAAAGGCAATGTCTTGCGGGCTTAAACCACTATGCATGAGTAATTTACTAATGACGCCAATAGATGCATTTAAAGCTGCTGCACAAAGTGCAAATAGGATTCCAATAATTAAATTATTCACTCTTATAATTCTTCCTAAGTTTTACGCATGCAGTCTACATTATTTTTTGAATGAATATTCAACTAAAATACCCAGTTAATCCTTCATATTTATAAAGATCTACTCTGAATTAATTTAATGAACTTTATAAAAATCTAAATGCTTCTAATAGACTTTTGTTTCAGAGAATTGTGATTTATAGCGCCAACTCATATTATATAATTCGTTAATTATTAAAGAATTTTAAAAATGATTAAATCTATTATTTCAGGTTGCGCGGTTCTTACACTTTCGGCTTTGGCGGTGACCCATGCAGAATTTTCTTATGAACAAGAGCTCCAACAAAGCTGTAATAAAGTTAAGCAATACGCCAATTTAGGCAAGAAATTCTACGACCAAAAACAATATAAAAAAGCGCTCGAAAATTTCCAGAATCAAGCCTCTTGGACTGCATTTTGTGAGGCCAATCAAGATGAAAACAGAGTTGAATTTACTGAACGGGATGTTGAAATTGCCAACAATAACGTAGGTTTGACCTATGCAAAACTGGGTCAGCCACTTTGGGCAAGAGCATGGTTTATGCTTAATGAAAAATCAAAATCGAGCCAATTTAATCTTAAGCAATTACCAACACCTAAAGCCTCAAATGATTTGTCAGGTGAATATGTTCGTTACTCAGGTTTTGGGGAATGGGATCACATTACGGTAAGCCGTAAGCAGGACCAATATGCAATCAGCTATGCCGGTTTATATATGGGACTTAGAAGCTTAATCTATGGCCCAAACATGGGTGAGTTTGGCACTACAATGCCGATTAGTAAAAAGCAAATCGTCTATAAAGATCAGGACTGCCGCATTCAGCTCGATTTTAAATCTAACATAAAATTAGGAAATTATATTCAAGCCAAACAAAGCGAAGGCGAGTCGGGTTGTGGCTTTGGACATAACGTTTATGCCGATGGAACGTATTTAAAAGTCGAGTCTGGAAAATAAGATTAAACATATAGGAACACAATAATGAAAAATATATTTGCACCTCTAATACTTCTTTCGACGGTTATTTTTTCTGCTCAAATTTATGCGGAGCCAACTAGCACATGCAAAGAAGTGAAATTCCAAAAAGCTGACGAGGCTTGGAGTGGACACTATTATTTAAATGGCGTGATGGAAGTTGGTTCGGAACTTTTACTTCAACCAGACGGCAAGTTTCAATGGATGCTCGCTGTTGGCGCTTTAGATCAATATGCCGAAGGCACATGGTGGAAAAATGGAGACTGTATTGGTTTAAAACCAGAGGCTAAATTTAAAAAGGATTTAAGTATTTTCCCTGAAAGCCTAACGATTTCGGATAAATCCTTAGATGCAATCTGGGAAGGTGGACGCCAGCAGGGCACATATAGCAAAAATTAAATTAAAAAGTCCGACACTGAATCGGACTTTTTTATGGTTTATATTTTAGTGGTTGACCGCAGCAAGTTGCTGAGCGTTATAACGTGCACCCATGTTTGGATATCTCGCGATAATCGCATCGATTTCTGCCAAATCTGCCGCTGTTAAATGAAGGTCTACAGCACCCGCATTTTCCACAAGGCGTTCGATTTTACGTGTACCCGGAATTGGAATAATGTCGTCACCTTGCGCCAAAATCCAAGCCAAAGCCAGTTGAGCGGCTGTCGCATTTTTGCTTTGAGCAAAGTCGCTAAATGCTTGCGCCAAGCTTTGGTTATTTTTCCAGTTATCGCCTTGATAGCGTGGTAACTGGCGACGGAAATCGTTTTCGTCTAGGCTACCCACATCAAGCGTATTGGTGATTAAACCACGCGATAGGGGTGAATATGGCACAAGGCTAATGCCTAACTCGCGAATGGTTTGCAAATGGGTTTGCTCAAACTCACGGGTAAGTAGTGAATATTCATGTTGAACCGCTGCAATCGGGTGAATCGCATGCGCTTTACGAATGGTTTCAGCCGATGCTTCACTGAGTCCTAAATAACGAACTTTACCTTGTTTCACCAAGTCCGCCATTGCACCAATGGTGTCTTCAACTGGAATGTTTGGGTCAATGCGGTGTGCATAATACAAATCAATCACGTCTGTATTTAAGCGTTTTAAACTGTTTTCGACCGCAACTTTAATCCACTCTGGAGAACCGTCGATATAAGACTCTAAAGAGTTTTGGGGGTTGAGGTTGTCTTCTTTATAGCGGAAGCCGAATTTGGTCGCCAAGAACACTTTGTCGCGGTTTTTCTCTAAAACTTTTGAGAGCAAAACTTCGTTTGCACCGTTGCCGTACATGTCGGCCGTGTCCCAAAAGTTAATCCCGAGGTCTAAGGCCTTTTCTAGAGTTGCAATGCTTTGTGTGTCGTCTGAGGCACCATAGGCAAAGCTCATTCCCATGCAACCTAAACCAAGTGCTGATACTTTTTCGCCTGTTTGTCCTAAAGTTCTATATTTCATTTTTCACACTCTTTTTGCAAAATCACTTGAGTAGAAAAACTATAAAATGCTTTGGCTCAAACTGACGTATAACATTCAAACCAATAATTATAAAATTCAAACAATCTGTTTTTAAGCTACACAGTCTTCGCGGAACTTTTTAGGTGAAAAGCCCGTATTTTTCTTAAAGAAATTGGTGAAATACGCTGAATATTCAAAGCCTAAGCTATAGGCAATTTCGGAAATATTCCAACTGGTGTGTTGTAGCAGCGCTTTGGCTTCTTGTGTAATGCGCGAGCTAATATGCTCAGAGGTGGTTTTACCTGTGGCTTCTTTTACAGCTCGGTTTAAATGGTTCACATGCACCGACAAGCCATAGGCATAGTCATTTGCTGTTTTGAGTTTCAGCTGAAAATGTGGCGAGTCGATCGGGAACTGGCGTTCTAATAATTCAAAGAATAAATGGCAAATCCGAACAGCAGCATTGCTATGTTTTTCAAACTGTTGGGTCGGTTGCATTTTCATGGCTTCATGCACAAGTAGGTGCAAATAATTTCTTAAAACGTTGTATTTATGAATATAGTCTGAATTTATTTCAGTCATCATCTTTTTGAAAATAAATGAAATTTCTTCAACTTGTTGGTCATTTAAAAAGTATAGCGGGTCGCCGTCGACTTTAAACAGTGGTGAGTCTTTTAAAAAGCTTTGTCTCGATTCTTGGTTTACAAACTCTTCGGTAAATAGACAAAACCAGCCTGCTTGTTCAGGCGAATTAATTTCCCATGCATAGGGAACCATTGGGTTTGAAAACAGTAATGCAGGGCGGTCTACCCGAATCCAGCGGTTAGCATAGTGAAGTTCACCTGTGCCTAAAACCAGTGAAATTTTATAATAATCGCGGCGGCTATAAGGTGTAAGAAACGAGCAGGCATCGCGTTGGAACACGTTGAAATGTCCAAACGACGTTGATGGAACCGAGTAATCGCTATCTCTGGTTAAAGAAAAGCGGCGATAAAAATCATGTATGGTTTCCATGTTTTTGCCTGTGTGCCTTATTAATTTATTTAAAGTTATAAAATTCAAACTTTATTTACTGTAGCTTTTATTTATAACGTGATCAATCTGTTCATTTAAACAGGTTTGAAAATGAATGATAAATTAACAATGAAGTGACCAGAGAAACTAAACTTTAAGAAAATATATTCTTAAATCACTATGCTAATGAAAAATAAAAATAATCTTTATAAATGAATAGCCAATATCACATTGACACTCTAAAACTCGCGGATTATCCTTTGCCTGCTGGCCACATTGCCAGTGGGTTTTAGCAGACCCTGTTTTAAACAAAGCCGATATGCAAAACTTAGTTTTGTATGTCGTGAACTCGTTCGCCCCCTTTTTCTCTACGGTAGGGCGGAAGGGGGACACCTTCGGGTGTGCTGGTTTCTTTGTTTTCCAGTCTGCTAACCTTCTTTCGTCCTGCCACCATCATTTAGCAGTGATTGGTAGGATTTCTTTTTAAAAAAAAACAAGGAGTCCGCCGTTATGCGTACTATCTCATCTCTCTCATTGGCAACCTTTGCCAAAATTTTTACCTCTATACCCAACTGGTCTTTAAAACGGTTTAACCGACTTTAGGTTTTAAGCCATAGGTCATTACGACTAAAAAATCATAGCAACAATAAAACCCGAGATAGGCGAGCACACCTTTTTGTGTGGCTTTTGCATGCCTGTTTTTAGCGCTCAATTTAAGAGTGACGGCATTTCTATCTCTTTTACATACAACAAAAAATTATTTTAAACGGTATAAAAATGCCAAATTTAGAAACATCATTTAGAGCATTAAGCGTGCTCCATGCAGCAAAAGATTTATTTAATCAAAATGGGTTTTACATCGGGATAGATCGAATTATTGAGGAGGCTAAAATTCCCAAAGCCACTTTTTATAACTATTTTCAATCTAAAGAAAGGCTCATTCAGATGAGCTTAAATTTCCAAACAGATGCCTTAAAACATGAGGTGTTTTCAATTATTCATTCCTACCGTGAACTCATGGCATTCGATAAACTCAAGAAAATCTACTTTTTACATGCAAACTTAGAGGGCTTTTATCGGTTGCCATTTAAAGCTATTTTTGAAATTGAAAAGATCTATCCAGCAGCTTATAAACTCGTGATTGACTACCGAAACTGGTTCATTAAAGAAATTCATAAACTACTTTTAACTGTAAAACCTGCCGCTACACTTGAAGATGCACACATGTTTTTGTTTGTGATTGATGGGGCAATGGTTCAGCTTTTGGGGACCAATAACACCGATGAAAGGGATGCTTTGCTTGAGTATTTTTTAAATCGAGTTTGATGGGGGAAAGGCCTGATGGGAGTTGGGCTTCCCATCAGGTTCTGTTTATCTTATTGATTGAATTAATATAAGAAATAGATATTTTATTATGATTTCCTTCTGCCTATTTCTTTATTAAGTGCTATTTTCCATTTTTCAGGTAACATCTCAATATCAAAAGGTTTTGGATCGCTACTTAAATAAAGATCAGTTACTAAGGATATTAACAAAGCTCTTTCTATTTTTTTGTGTGTATTTTCTTCTTTTAATTGATTGACAATATGATCCGCAACTATACCTAACTTCTCAAAAGTTAAATTTGTTAAATCTTTATGATATTTATTCATCTCTTCATAAGGAGTTTCCGCATCTTTATGTACTATTTCGACACCTTTTTCCTGTAGAAAATTTCCATCTAGAAAAATGAAATCTAAAGTAGCTGGTGCATCTTTATTAAGTGCAAAGGCAGTAATAATTTTATTAATTAGCTCTGCATCCCAATTAAAAGAATCAATTTCCCACACAGATAACTCATTAGATTGTGTTCTTGTACATCCTGTAATTGGGTCCGTTTCAAAATTAATCAAATCTTTTGTAAGATTAGGAGACCATTTTGAAAGAGAGAAAGATCTTAACAAATACATACTTACATTGACTCTAATATATTAATTACATTGCTTTTATACGTTTCTAGCCAATCCACTCCTGATGGTTTAATCGACTTTAAAAATTCAATATGTTTTTTCTGTTCCCAACTTTCAATAGCTATAATTGCTGCTTCATTGACTCTAATATCAATATGAGCACAGCCACTAATAACTAATACATCTGCTCGATCTTCTAATACTTCATATTCAAAATATGACGCCATACTAATAAAATTAATAATATGAATAGGATCTTTTTCTGGAAATATACTTAACCAAGTTTTTTGAAATACTTCTCTGAATAAACTTTTATCTTTGAGAAGAATATTCTCTAAAAAGAGTTGGGTTTTGTTTAACTCACCAGGTATAAACTCATCTTGCTTTAAAATTCGGATAAGTTTCTTAGAGTTCTTTTCAGCTTCAATAGATAGTTGAGAAGTGAAATCTAAAGAAGAGTCTATTCTAGAATTAGAACTTAATAAATACTTTTGAATAATATGTGATTCACTTGAAATAAAGTTAGATAAATCAATATTTTCAAAGAAATTAGCAGTTTCAGATGATTTCATATCTATTTAATTCCTTTAGAAGTCGTATATTATTATTATAGATTTCATCATAAACTTTGATTGAGTTTCCAAATGAAAATCTATTCTCGCTCTTAGAAGCTGAAGTGTTTGTGTCTACTGTGAAAGCTATAACAGATTTAGGATGTCCATTATTGTAAAATGGAGACACCATTTCACCTCTTTTAATGTTACTGATACTATTAATTTCTTCCTTTTCATTATTCTCTAAAATATATTTTTTTTCAGCAATTCTATTATCCCATTCAAAAGGTTCAACAGACTTATAAGTAAAAAGATTCAAATATATTTCTCTATATTGCTCTTCACTACCATCGAAAATTTTTGTGCTAACTAATGAAACTCTATTCCCTTTTTTTAAAGGGAACAATTCAGCAAGTTCATTGATAATTTTTATGAAGCTTTCATAAAAATTTTCAAAGGTAGTTTTAATTTGACTAACTATAACACCATGAGATAGAAATTCTATTCTTAGATCTTCGCTAGAATTGACTAAAGTTAAAAATTGTTTTTTTTCACCAGATTGGATATTAAACTCGTGACCAATATTAGGCATCAGACCATATCTAGAAAATTTATTTAATAATAAATTATATAATTCAGGTGAAGGTACAAGATCTATATTATTACAAAAGAAAACACCTTGATTTTCTTGGAAAATAAGTTTCATTTTTTAAAAACTTTAGCTAATTTTTTTACTAGTATACAATTAATTAAATATTTTTATCAAAGAAATAGATATTTTAATAGAATATTTATTTTTTAATTTATCTTTAAATTAAGAAATATTTTGGAATAATTAGTCAGTAATTTTGTTTTAAGATATTGAAATTTATGAAAAAGTTAATATTTTACTATCTAGGCCTCACTCAAAACTAATTGTTTAATCTTCACTGCTTTCTCGAAGTGATCAAGCTTATGCTCCATAATCCACCAATGCGCTGCTTCCATCAGTAACTCAGGGTTATCATTCTTATTTTTAAAAAAAGCATAAAAAGACAGACCGACATTGTCTCCCTTCTTTTCAATTTTCTCGTCGCATCCCTTAATAAAAATTTCTCTTAATTCATGTCTCATATTTAGTATCACTTGAAGTCTATAAAACTAAGACGGCTTATTACGCTCGCCCCATTGGCACATCATATCTAATAAAGGAATTAAAGACTGACCTTTTTCTGAAAGGCGATACTCAACTTTTGGCGGAATTTGAGGATATTCCTTGCGAGTAATTAGGCCATCTCTTTCCAATTCTTTAAGTGTATTGCTCAGCGTTCTAAATGAAATATTGCCAATACAGCGCTGCAACTCATTAAAACGCATAACAGTTTTGCCATACAGCCAATACATGATGATCATCTTATATTTGCCATTAATTAAAGAAAGGGTATAGCCAAAACCCGTTTCTTCTAATGGCGTATTTGATGGAAGGCAGTCAGTCATTTTAAAAATCTACACTATCTTTTAGTATAGTATATAACAAAAATTACCGTACTTATATTTAGGAAAGCACACTTCTATAATCGATTTATCTACTTTTCGATAAGAGTGTTTTCATAATGAAAAAGACATTAGTTATTGTTACTCATCCTCACATAGACCAGTCTGTAATTAATAAAAGATGGATAGAGGAACTAGAAAAACACCCAGACCAATTTACCGTTCACCAAATTTATCAAGCCTATCCAGACGGGGTGATTGATGTTGCCACAGAGCAAGCGCTGGTCGAAGAACACGAAAATTTAGTCTTTCAATTTCCAGTGTATTGGTTTAACTGTCCACCGCTTTTGAAACAATGGCTTGATGAAGTTTTGGCATATGGTTGGGCTTACGGTTCAACAGGTGACAAGCTTAAAAATAAAAAGTTGATGCTGGCTGTATCTGCAGGTGGTCAAGAAAAAGTTTATTCAGAGCAGGGTGAATATAAGCTTTCTTTAGAGCAAATTTTTAGTTCTTTTCAGCTCACCGCTTTATATGTCGGGGCAGTCTATCAACCGCTTCATGCATTTTATGGTTTAGATACAAACCCTTCTGAAGATGATGATGTTCCGACTCATCAAGACATCGAAAATAATGCGATTGAGTATGTTCAGAAGTTATTAGCGTTGTCTGAGTAAATTTAAAGAAGGGAAGGCTTGAACGGGTGAGTTTGGGTCTTTAATAATTGTACTTCTAAGAGAACTTGGACATTTTAAATAAGAATAGTAGAGTAGATTTTTAACATATTATTTTAATTATTTATTTAACACGGCATTTTAAAAATTAGAAAGGAAGCCAAATGCTAAAGTCTAGAATCTTTATAACTATCGGACTACTTCTTGCTGGATTAAGTTTATTTGCAGTCCTTGAGGTATACGAGAAAAAGACTAACTTTGAAAAAGAACAGGCAAGTCGAGCCGCGATATCCTTTTTTAATTCACTTTCTAATGGAGACACAGCTACAGCATATAAATATGTTTGGTCAGGCGAGAACTTAAATATTCGAAGTGCTGAAATACCCCAAATTTATAAAGATTCAAAAGTTCTAGAAGTGCTAAAAGTTCGTTACGACTCGGCAAAAAATAGACCTGGCTACTATCAACAATTTTATAAAATGATTTCACTCGTTATAAAGATAAAAACAGTACATGCGGATCTTGCTGGTAACCCTGCGGGAACCTATATCGTGTTTGTAACTGTTGTAAAAAAAGATCCGAAATCTAATTGGCTCGTTACTGAGTTGGGTAGTGGGGCTTAATTGGGATAATAAAATATTTAGTCAATAAAAAAGACCTAAATCAAAATGATTTAGGTCTTTTTTGAATTCTGGCGGTGAGAGAGGGATTCGAACCCTCGATACGCGCAAACGTATAC
>MTET01004102.1_pt1 | contig 10471 bp, 13 predicted proteins | sample 1042671 | NCBI WGS metagenome assembly MTET01 (sample SAMN06185814, study PRJNA358809) | soil metagenome | isolation source: garden soil control | place: India | collected 2015-05-23
AAACTAAAGAAAGATCGGGATCATCTGGAGTAGAGGTTTTTGCATGATGACGAACATGATGTACGCGATATTTTTGTAGATCATTCCAGATTGGACGGGCGCATAGCCATTCGCCTATAAAGTCATTTATTTTTTTATTTTTGAATAAGCTTTTATGAGATGCATCATGCATCAAAATTGCTAGGCATAACTGGCGACCTGCCAATATAGCTAAAGTTAGCATACAAGCAAGTAATTTGCCCCAGCTAGGTAAGTAATCCCACATTATGATTAAGCTAGCAAATGTTCCGCCAATAACGGCCCATGTGCTTGCAACAGCCCAAGCACCGTATATGTCTGAGGGTTGTGTGAGTTCTTGTATTTCTTCTCTGCTAAATAGATCGGTCACACTCACTTGTGCATTCATTTTTATTCTCCTAAATCAGATTTTGGTATCCATATCTTATATTACAAATATAATCATAAAATTTTAAAATGTGAAATATTTGTTTGTAAAAAAATAAATCGCCCGTTAGTGGGCTAATTCATTTTCATAAAGTTTCTGCCACAGCTTTTGTCCAATCGAATCGAGCTGTTGTACATTTTGAGCAAACTGATTGCGGGCATGTTCGTCAACAAATGGAGAGGGCAGTAGAGGATCATTCATGAGTAAGGTAATGGTTTCACGGCCTAATAATAAAGCTTGGGTAGCGGCCTCATTTAAGGATAAATTTTTATAATTCAAAAGCCATTCTTGGATATCGTGACTATACATCTCATAATTTTTTTCAAGCTGCTTGGTATCCCACAAAGAACAAATTAATTGAGCCGTTTTTGAGTCAAATTTTTGAATAATAGAAATTTTAGCTTCATTTTCAAGCCCCGCTAAAACAAGTTCTTCACATGTTTTTTCAAAGCTATACGCTAAATTATCTGGACGTATATAAATTCCAGTTTCGAGTTCTCTAAAACCAAATTGACGTAAAGCGTGTTCTCTCTTTTTTAAAGCGGTTCGATCAATACGACCTAAAGTTCCAGTAAAGACTGCCAGATAGTGCTGTTGCCATTCTTTAGTCTGCTTAATGCCATTTTTACGATTCAAAATGACTTTTGCCCATTCTTTGGTTGATGGGGAAAGTTGATAAATACCGCGTTCTACACTTTCTATCATCCCTTCATTTAATAGCCGCGTTGTAGCCACACGAATACCGTTGTCACTCATATTAAAAAGTTTAGCGGCAATCAATATTTGTTTAATGGTGAGTTGAGGGTAGGCCGAGGAAAGAAATAAATCGATAATGAGATGGCGTGCATTAATTTTGGTATTTTTCATTCAGATAGAATTTTTGAGATGAGCTACATTTGATCAGAATAATATCATGTTTTTTTAAGGACTTTTTAAGATCATTTTGTTGAGTAAGTAAAGGTAAAAAGCTTTGTCTATAACAAGAAAAACTTTGGCAGTTCTTAACCAAGTTTTATCTTTTTACGATAGTTAACCCAAGTTTGTCATCATGATGTGATACATTATCGCACTTTAAATAAACTGCCTTTAACTAGGGGCAATAACCACAAACGTTAGAAATGATCTGATATTGAACTTGTGTTAAGTCTAATTTGGGACTTACCAATTTCGATAAAACAAATTTTAGGTCGTTCTAATGATTAACTTTCTTTGAGCAAGTTATGGAAAATTTTGAAGTTATAAAAGCACTTTTTTTAGGCTTTGTCGAAGGCTTAACTGAATTTTTACCCATCTCGAGTACAGGCCATTTAATTTTATTTGGTCATATTATCGATTTCCACTCAGACGGCGGTCGTGTATTTGAGGTCGTAATCCAGTTAGGTGCTATTTTGGCAGTGTGCTGGTTATACCGACAAAAAATTATTAACTTGATTAAGGGATTCTTTAGCGGTGATGTGGAGTCACGTCATTTTGCGATTAGTGTGCTTATTGCATTCTTTCCAGCAGTCATTATTGGTGTTCTAGCTGTCGACTTTATTAAAAGTGTTCTATTTAGCCCAATTGTGGTTGCGATTGCTTTAATTGTCGGTGCTCTTATCATTTTCTGGGTTGAATCTAGACAATTTGAACATAAGACACTCGATGCAACTAAAATTACTTTTAAACAAGCGCTTTTAGTAGGTCTTGCTCAATGTGTGGCGATGATTCCAGGAACTTCACGTTCAGGCGCAACAATTGTAGGCGGAATGTTTGCAGGTTTATCACGTAAAGCTGCTACAGAATTCTCTTTCTTCCTTGCTATGCCGACCATGTTGGGCGCTGCGACTTTTGACTTGATTAAAAATGCTGACGTACTTACCTCAGACAATATGGTTAATATTGGAGTTGGTTTCGTTGCTGCTTTTATTGCCGCGCTGTTTGTTGTAAAAGCATTAGTACTGTTTGTAGAACGTCATACGTTACGTGTATTTGCTTGGTACCGAATTGTACTTGGTGTAATTATTTTGATTGCAGCAATGTTCTTTAATTTATCGGCTTAAATAGCCTAATAAAGTGAAAAAACCTAGAATGCTCTAGGTTTTTTTATGCCTAAAAATTTATTTGAATTGCCTATTTATACAAAGTAAACGTAAGACAGATGTTTTCATTTTAGGTTCATTGTTATATTGGTTATTAGATTACCTCTCACAATAAAACTATGTCGCAAAATCATCTTACAGAACATTTGGTCGATGCATTTTTGCACTTGGCTCCAGCAGAAGGTCTCTATCCTACTTTTATTTCTAATATCACTTTAATGCGGGTAGATCATTCCACCCCCCCTATTGCCGTGCTGCAAGAACCCTCAATTGTTTTAGTAATACAGGGGTTAAAGCGCGGATATATTGGTAAAGAAATCTTTCAGTTTCAACAAGGACAGTGCTTATTTATCTCAATTGCAATACCGTTTGATTGCGATACTCTAGTTGAAAATAATGAACCAATGCTGGCGATAGCCATAAAATTTGAACCACAAATGATGGCTGATCTCATTACTAAAATGGATAAACAGCAACAAGTGGTTACTGAAGATGCTCATTCAGAAGATTTAAAATTAAGTTGTGGGCTTAGAGTGATTGACATGAATGCGACCATTTCAGAGGTTGCTCTCAGATTGCTCAATTTACTTCGTTCTAAACAAGATACTTTTATATTGGGTGAGCAAGTTAAAAGAGAATTGGTTTATCGTGTGGTGCAGGCTTCAGGTAACAGTCTATTCGAAAGCTTATCTGCTATGGCAAGTCGAAATGGCGTGATTTACACCATTTGTGAAATTATTCAGCGTGATTATTATCATAACTTAACGGTTCAAGAGTTGGCGAAACAAGCAGGCATGAGCATCTCGCTTTTTCATCAAACTTTTAAAAAGGTGACGAATTATTCGCCCTTACAGTACATCAAAATTACTCGGTTACATAAGGCACGTGAGTTAATCATGAACAATAAAATGGGAGTCGCAGAAGCCGCCTATGAAGTTGGATATGTTAGTGCTTCACAATTTAGCCGAGAATTTAAACGACTGTTTGGCGTTCCACCCAAGTCCTCAATTATTTAACGTAGATTAGTATTTGAAATATAAATCAAACATGGAGCATTTTATGACCCTTCCAACAACCATGAAAATTATTGAAATTACGGCTCCTGGTGGACCTGAGGTTCTAAAAGTTCAAGATGCTAATATTCCAAAACCTCAAGCAGATGAAGTCTTAATTGAGGTAAAGGCTGCTGGAATTAACCGCCCTGATGTATTGCAGCGTATGGGTTTATATCCAATGCCTAAAGGTGTTACTCAAATACCCGGACTTGAAGTCGCTGGTGTTGTGGTTGCTGTAGGTGAACAAGTAGATCAATTCAAGGTTGGCGATAAAGTTTGCGCCCTAACAAATGGCGGCGGTTATGCAGAATATTGTGCGGTAACTGCAACTCAAGTATTACCAATACCTGAAAATTTATCATTTACTCAAGCTGCTGCGATTCCGGAAACATTTTTTACAGTTTGGGCAAATCTATTTGATATTGGCCGTTTAAAGAAAGATGAAACCGCACTGATTCATGGTGGGGCAAGTGGTATTGGAACCACAGCTTTAGCGATTTGCCACGCTTTAGGGATTAAAACTTTTGCTACGGTTGGTAGTGAAGATAAAGTTGAAGCACTCTCAAATTTAACTACAGCAATTAACTATAAAACCCAAGATTTTGAGCAAGAAGTTTTGAAACATACTCAAGATCAAGGTGTTGATGTTATTTTGGATATTGTGGGTGGTTCTTATTTCACAAAAAATTTAAATCTATTAAAACGTGATGGCCGACTTGTCATTATTGGTTTTATGGGTGGTCGAATCGCAAAAGAATTTGATTTACAAAAACTGATTTTAAAACGTGCCACAATTACGGGCTCAACAATGCGAGCACGTAATAGCCAAGAAAAAGCAGAGATTGCACAATCTTTGCATGAGCATGTATGGCCATTATTGGTTCAAGGTAAATGTTTACCACAAATCTATAAAACGTATGCTTTTTCAGATGTACAAAGTGCTCACGCATGTATGGAACAAGGTGATCATATTGGAAAGATCGTTTTAGAAATGAATGCGTAACACTGTAATCATTGAAGTTTGGGCGAACGACAGATTCGCCTAAACTGAATTTTATAATTCTAGATTCTGCCTATTTCTCTATAAAAATTGCCAAATTCTATTGGCAGATTGCACCAGTTCCATAACTTCACCTATAAGTTGAGTAAGAAATAAAAATGGGTTCTTACCTTATTATTTCTTTCCATACTGATGAAAAAGGATAGTAACAATGAATACCGCAAATATTGATGATAAAAATCCTACTCCAGATTTGGCTGAAGATAATGCCTTTTTCCCATCACCTTATTCACTAAGTCAATATACTGCTCCTAAAACCGATTACGATGGCACGACTTATTCAACGCCGTATGCGGGCAATAAAAAAGTTTTAATGATTGCAACTGATGAACGTTATATTCAGATGCAAAACGGTAAGTTCTTTTCAACAGGTAACCATCCTGTAGAAATGCTTTTACCGATGTTTCATTTAGATAATGCAGGCTTCGAAATTGATATTGCGACACTTTCGGGTAATCCAGCCAAGCTTGAAATGTGGGCAATGCCAAAACAAGAACAAGTGGTGTTAGATACCTTTCAGAAATATGCAGATAAATTAAAAAATCCGCTAAAACTAGCTGACATTTTAGAAAATGCAGTCGGTGAAAACTCACCCTATGCGGCTGTATTTATTCCGGGTGGGCATGGCGTATTAGCTAAAATTCCACATAGCCTGGAGGTGAAAAAAGTCCTTAAATGGGCAGTTGAACAAGATAAATTTATTATTACATTATGTCATGGTCCAGCTTCATTACTTGCTGCGGCAGTAGATGAACAGCCAGAAAACTATATTTTTAAAGGCTATCAAATTTGTGTATTCCCTGATTCATTAGATAAGGGAGCAAATATTGATATTGGTTATATGCCTGGAGCTTTACCTTGGCTAGTAGGTGAAAACCTTGAAAAACTCGGTGTAGAAATTTTAAATAAGGGCATTACAGGTCAATGTCATAGAGACCGTAAACTGCTAACTGGTGATAGTCCGCTTGCTTCTAATAATTTAGGAAAACTTGCAGCTGAAACATTGTTGGCTGAAGTGAAGGATTAAGTATATTATTTTATAGAAATAGGGCTTTTTATTAAGCCCTATTTTTTTATAATGAATGTGTTAGGTGTAAATTTGAAAATGATAAGTGATGTAAAATCAGCATAATAAGTAAGAATAGGAGAATATTAAAATGATAAAAATAGAAGATATAAATCTACTTGAGCAAGGGTATAAGTTGGTATTTGATTTAAGGTTATCTTCTTCAATATTGATGGATGAAAATTATATCAAAAATATACAGCAAACTACGTTGGATAAGGGAACAACTATGGGGCTTAAGGGCGACAATGGTTTATATGCAACAGCTGAATGGTGGGAAAATATCAAAAATGGCAATATAGAAACTTATTGTTTGAAAGGAGTAATAGTTGAAATTAATGAGGAAAATCCTTTTATAGCGGAAAATACAATGATTACAATTAAAGTAAATGGAACGAATAAAGAAATTTTTCAAGATATAGTTTTTACGAGTGAAAGAGAAAAAACTATTAGTGAAGAGCTTTACAAAGCTGGAAATGAGATAGTATCCATTTATATTCTTGATAAATTAAAAGAGGAAGATACTTGGAATTGGATAGTAGAAGAGAAATTGGGTGTTTCTCCATTACTTAATAGAGTTTACATTAAGGGTGAAGGTTAAAATTATTTTATATTAATGGATTGCAGGGGTTTAATATGGGTGAGGATGAAATTAATATTATAGCCTATAATTACGTGGGCTACATTAAATTAAATAAAGATATTATTTTTCCTGCTGATGGTAATGAAAATGATATTATTTACAACCAAAGTGGAGTTAATAGGAGGGTTTTTTCTGGATATGTTAGCTTTCCCGAAGTTGAAAAGAATACTTTATTTTATATGAAAGCTTTTTTGCTTACTCTTACTGTAGATATACCTTGTAAGGAAGAAATTCATTCTTTAATTAAAATATTTTCATATTGTGAAAACCACTCTTTATTAATTGAAAAATTATCATTAGGGTTAAAATCTAATTCAAAAGGTTTTGTTTTTAATGGGCTTAAAGAAATAATAGGTGATTTTTACTTGTTAGAAAAAATTGATGACTTGTTTTTCTATGATGGGAGAGAGGAGTCGTACAATAATTTTTTTAAAAAATTATAAATAATTTAGATGGTTGTAAAATATAAAATAGATAAGGATTAAATAAAATGATAGAGAATTGTGCATTGATTAATCAAGGATATAAATTGATTTTTGATTTAAAAATATGGTTGGAAAAAAATGGGGAAGATGAGATGAGGTCTACACATGCTTTGACTCTGGATAGTACTACTAATAGTGGTTTAAGTGGAGTGTATGGTTTATATGGAACAAGTGAGTGGTGGGATAATATTGAAAAAGGTAATATTGAAATATATATTGTAAGTGGGGTAATAGCTGATTTTAGTAAGGGAAATGTTTTTGTGGATGATGGTGCAATGATAAATATTATTTCAGATAATAATCAAGATGATATATATGAAGGAGTAGTATTTACGAATGAAAATTTGAAGAAAGAGTATAGTCATCTTTATTCTATAGGAAATAAAATAGTTGTTTTTTATATATTAGATGAGTTGAAGGATAAAGATACTTGGAATCCTTTAATACACAACAAAAATGGTACTTTACCTATAAAAAGTAAGATTTATATCAAAGAGGAAAATTAAATTTTTATTATTGACTCTGTAAATAATTTGGAAAATTATAGTAAATATATAGGCTATAACTAAATTTTTAAATTGTTAAAAGAAATTATGATCAAGAATATTTAATAAATATAAATAGATGTTTGAATATGGTAGTAAGTATCACTGAATATAAATTTTAAGATTAAGGGCTTCTCATATGAAATTAAAGAAAATTTACTTTTATCTGCTTAAAAGGCATAAAAAAAAGATAGTTTTTTTAATTTTATTTTTAACTTTATTAAGTATTTTTATGCAAGTTAAGATGGGATTAATTGACTATGGATACTTTTTTGCAAGTTTTTTAAGTTGTTATGTTTGTATCTCTACTTGGTGTAATGGATTATTTGCTGAAACTTTTCCCATTACAGAATCAAGTACTAATGGAGAGGTTATAGGGAGATGGATGATAATTTTTTCAAGTACATTTTTTCATTTTTATATGATGCTTAATCCATTGTTGGTAAATTATTTTAATAAAGGATGAATTGTTAATATGAATAAATTAGATATGAGTCTTAAGGCGGTTCAGGACAAAGATTTGTTAGAGCTAAGTCATATCGCCTTTGAAAATTCAGCCTTTATATAGCCTACGGATAATTCTGATTTTTAGTATGTTTTTAATAAGATGTTTCTTTATATAATACTAAAAAATAAGGTGATTTTTTTGTGTGAATATTTGGAGGTAGATTACCTAACATTATAAAAAACCATTGTGCTGGAGGCAGCTGGTAATGGGGAATTTGTATAGCTTACTATTTATACCAGTGTTAGTAGCATGCTCTGGTACAGTTGATTTACTTGTTTCGGGTAATGCTAATAATGGAATTATATTTCAGCTATCTAAAAGTGATGCCAAAAAGCTTGATAGTGGTTTTCGATTTTATGTGATGGATAATAGTACTGTTCCTGCTGGTACGTTGAAAGAAACAGTATGGGAAATTAAGATAAGCAGGGAAATAAGTTGGTTTAATTTTAAAAATGATTATACCTATAAATGGACTTATGGGGTTAAACCAAGTGGATTTAAAGAGATTGTAAAACCCAAGCAGCTAAAGTTAAATACTCAATATTATTATTCGATTGATGATGGGGCAGGCTATCATGGTTCAGGTTGTTTTTATTTAAATGAGAATAAAATGGTTATAAATAGTAAGAGCTGTTAAATAAACCCAGTAGTAGTACAAGAGGTAGGAAATGAAAGAAACTTATCTTCTAATATATACAAGATATAAATTTCTAATATTTTTGGTATATACATTAATTTCTGCTCTTGGATTATTTTTGCAATATATCAAAGACGTTTTGACTATATCTTCTTTTTTGGGGATATGTATATCAATGCTTTTTTGTTTATATGCTTGGTTTAATGGAACTTTTACTTTCGTGTTCGCTATAGATGGTAATAGTAGTACAGGAGAGGTTTATAGAAGATGGTGTGTAATTCTTTTTAGCTCTTTGTTCTATGTTTACACTTTAATTGATTCCTTTCTATAATCATTACTAGCATATCTATTTGGTAGATTATATGTGCGCCCTGCGGGACTCGAACCCACGTCGGTCGCTTAGGAGGCAACTGCTCTATCCAGTTAAGCTAAGGGCGCATAATTTTATGATTATAAACAAAAAAGCTATTGCGAAGGCAATGGCTTTTTTATGTTTTAGTTATTAAAACTTTTGTCATAGTGGGCAATAAAGATAAAGTTGAATCATTCTACGGTTTCGAACACTTATGAGTTGTAGAAAAACAGTTTAGAAAGCTAAAAAATCACAAAAAATTCATGTTGATCTTTCTATGATCTGAAGCAAAACACGAAAAGGTTTAAGACAAGCAATCGAGTAGGTGAAGTTATTCCTAGAAGGTTGTTTGTTAAAAATCAGATTTGGCTATCGTATAATTCAAAAGGGTATAGCATGAAAAAAATTGATGAACAGGACTTATCTAGAATTATTGAAATGGCATGGGAAGATCGCACTCCATTTGAAGCAATTGAGCGAGAGTATGGCCTAAGCGAAAGCGAAGTGATTCGTTTAATGAGATACAACCTAAAAACCAATAGTTTTAAACTTTGGCGCAAACGTATGGCTGGGCGTAAAACCAAACATCAGCAATTACGTTCACCAGAAGTTGAGCGAGCTTACTGTTCTCGTCAGTATAAATATGCTTAATGTCTAATTTTATTGTCGATAAAATTTTAATTCTTACAACGTGTAATTTTCTAATGATGAATAAAAAAGCCATTGTCTAGACAATGGCTTTTTAGATTTATTTATTCTTCAGGATTCTCAATGGAATTTAGTTTTTTAGGATTTAAATAGTCAAAAAGTACAAGCATTGCCGTAATCCAAATAGGGATCATCATTACTGACTCTTTGAAGCCTTGAGTCCACATAATATAGAGAACCACAGCAATAAAGGCTAAAACTAAGTAATTACTAAAAGGTGACCATAATGCTGGAAAAGATGTCTTAATATTCGCGTGCTTAACAAAGCGTCTATACTTCAAATGTGTAATTGATATCATTGCCCAGTTTAGAACAAGTGCACCAACTACAACATACATGAGATGTCCAAGAGCATCTTCAGGTACAAAGTAATTTAAAAGAACACAACCAAAGATTAATAAAGCAGAAAGTAAAACAGCGGGAATAGGAACCCCTTGTTTATTGGTTTTTGCAAAAACTTTTGGTGCATTCCCTTGTTGAGCGAGACTGTAGAGCATACGGCTATTTGCAAACATCCCACTGTTATAAACAGATAGGGCAGCAGTTAAGATAATAAAGTTAAGTAAGTGTGCAGCCCAACCAATTCCCATTTGGCTAAAAATCATAACAAATGGACTTTTGTCGAGACCGCCAAGATCTAATTGGTTCCATGGCACTAATGAAAGTAAGATTGCCAATGAACCGATATAGAAAATCAAGATACGGAAAACGACTTGGTTAATTGCTTTTGGAATGGTTTTTTTCGGATCTTTTGCTTCTGCTGCGGCCATACCAATCAGTTCAATACCACCAAAGGCGAACATCAAGAAAGCCAACATATAGAAGAGGCCGCTAAAGCCATTTGGAAAAAATCCACCATGAGACCAAAGGTTACTAAATGAAATATTTG
>MTET01000702.1_pt7 | contig 10450 bp, 9 predicted proteins | sample 1042671 | NCBI WGS metagenome assembly MTET01 (sample SAMN06185814, study PRJNA358809) | soil metagenome | isolation source: garden soil control | place: India | collected 2015-05-23
ATTCAAAGCTTCTGACCGTGATTTTATTATTGCATGTGGAAATGACACTCAGTTTATCCAACTCTGTCGAAGTATTGGGTTACCCGATTTACCGAATGATGCACGTTTTGCCCGAAATGCAGACCGAATCAAGCATCGTGAAGAAATTATCGGAATTTTACAAACTCACTTTTTAACAAAAACAGCAGATGAATGGGTAGATGCAATCTATGCGGCTAAAGTTCCCGTCGGTGTGATTAATAACTTGGAACAAGCTTTTCAAGAACCGCAAGTAATTGCCCGAGAAATGTTAGTCGAGATGAATCATCCTCAACGTGAGAAATTGAAGGTAATTGGCTCGCCAATCAAACTTTCTAGAACACCCGTTGAATACAAAACAGCACCGCCGTTGTTGGGTGAACATACGCAGGCCGTTTTGGGGCGAATAGTTTCTTCAGAAAAGTTAGCAGAGCTTAAAGAAAAGGGTGTAATTGGGTAGGTGGCTTAAAAGCGGAAGGTTAAAATTATATTTAAAATCAGAAAATAAAATATTTAATCTTTCGCTTTAATGAGTTAAATGAAGTTATCTTTTAGATGCAGACTCGGATGTTTGCTCTTTTGCTATTTATAGAAAAAATAGATTATAATTTTCGCAGTGCGAAACAAAATATGGATTGGTATGACAATGAATGATGCAGTTGATGCGGAACAGACAGAAAAATTATTAGCGCCTTTAAGGCATGAATTATTACATCCGATTGAAGACATGCAAGATGAAAATGATCGCCAATTTATTACTGCATTAGCACGTGGTTTAGAGCTATTACGTTGTTTTACGCCTAAGCATCAGCATTTGGGTAACCAAGAGCTTGCTCAGATGACAGGTTTGCCAAAACCAACCATTACTCGCCTCACACATACCTTGTCGCGTTTGGGTTATATCAAACAAGTGCCTAACTCAAGCAAATTCCAGCTTTCAGTAGGTGTTCTTGCATTTGGTTATTCGATGCTGTCTAACGTATCGATTCGCTCTATTGCTCATCCATATATGAAAAATTTGGCAGACTATGCTGGCGCTGCTGTAGCCATGGCAACACGCGATCGATTGAACATGATTTACCTTGATGTGGTACAAGGCAAAGGCAATATGACCATGCGCCGTCAAGTTGGAACTTATTTACCGATTCATTTAAGTTCGATGGGACGTGCCTGTTTAGCTGCAATGCCTGAAGATGAAAGAGAGTTTTTACTTGATGCTATTCGTAGCAAGCACAAAGAAGACTGGATCAAAATTAACCGTGATTTAGACAAAGCGTTTAAAGACTACCAAGATTTTGGTTATTGTTTTTCAATCGGTGAATGGCATAAAGATGTAAATTCGGTTGCAGTTCCACTTATTCATGAACAACATGGTTTGCTTGTGTTCAACTGTGGTGGTCCAAGCTTTATTATGAACCGTGAAAAACTCGAAGAAGATATTGCACCGCGTCTTTTACACATGGTGAATAATATTCGTACCGAGATTAGCTAAACCTATTTGATTTATTTATAAAAGCCAGCTTTGATCTTCAATGCTGGCTTTTTAGTGGGTGAGTTTTAGGCTGTTTGGCTGTGAAAGTTCGGTTTCCGTTTTTCTTTGAAAGCATTTAATGCTTCTTTAAACTCGGAACCTTGTAAACAACGCGAGAAAATAGTCGACTCATGGTCAATACGATTGAGTAGATCATCAATTGGCATATCTCTTAATAACTTTTTACTCAGTTGTAAGGCTTGGCTTGGTTTGTGAGCAAGTTTAATAGCCACATCTTCAACCGCTTGATCCAGCTCAGTTGCCTCAAATATTTCATTTACCAGACCATAATTCTTTGCTTGGTCTGCCGAAAATTTTTCACCGAGTAAAATAATTTCCGAAGCTCGAGCAAAGCCCAATAATCTTGGCAAGATGTAACTTGAACCCGCTTCAGGTACAAGTCCCAAATTCACAAAGGGGAATTGGAAAATAGAGTTTTGGCTTGCATACACAAGGTCACAATGTAGAAGCATAGTGCTGCCAATGCCAATTGCCACACCATTTACTTTAGCAATAATCGGTTTTGGAAACGTTGCTAAGCTTTTTAAGAAAACAATCGAAGCGGGTGGTTCTGAACTGGTGGTATCGCGTTTTTCAAATGCATTGACATCATTACCACTCGTAAATGCGGAGTTTTCACCAGTCAGCACAACCACATGAATGTCTTGATTAGTTGCAGCCTCATCTAATGCCTGACTTAGGGCCGCATACATTTCGTAATTAATCGCATTCTTTTTAGTTGGATTACTCATGGTAAGCGTTAGTATATTTCTATCTAAACGTTGTTGAATTGTGCCTGTTTTAAGCTGGTTTTGAGTTTTGTTGTCCTGCTGCATCATTCATTCCTTTAACTAACTTTCTGTCTAAAAATTAAACTCATTAAAATAATGCTATCGAAAAATAATTCCGTTATCAATTATTTTGTTTTATATTGTGGTATATAATTTTGTATTGTGAAATTTTAACTTAATTCACTTTAAATGATGACAGAATTTATGCGTAAATAAGTATCTAGCTCTGCTAAGGAAATAAGAAGTTAGCTATAGGACAGTGAGTGGGAATAATATGAAGACCAAAATTACAGAACTATTTGAAATCGAGCATCCTATTATTCAAGGTGGTATGCATTACGTTGGTTTTGCAGAGCTTGCAGCTGCGGTTTCAAACGCGGGCGGTTTAGGCATTATCACTGGCTTAACTCAGCGTACACCTGAAAATCTAGCAAAAGAAATTGCACGTTGCCGTGAAATGACTGATAAGCCTTTTGGGGTAAATTTAACCTTTTTACCTACGGTAAATACTCCTGATTATCCGGGTTTTGTAGAAGCAATCATTAAAGGCGGAGTAAAGGTTGTAGAAACAGCGGGGCGTAATCCTGAACAGGTGATGCCATATTTAAAGGCTGCTGGTATTAAAGTAATTCACAAATGTACTTCGGTTCGACATAGCTTAAAAGCTCAGCAAATTGGATGTGATGCGGTTTCTGTAGATGGTTTCGAGTGTGGTGGGCATCCTGGTGAGGATGACGTGCCAAATATGATTTTATTGCCTTTAGCAGCCGATGCATTAGAAATTCCGTTTGTTGCTTCAGGTGGAATGGCAGACGGACGCTCACTCGCTGCTGCATTAGCGATGGGAGCCGATGGAATTAACATGGGAACGCGTTTTATTGCGACTCAGGAAGCTCCCGTACATGCAAATGTGAAACAGGCGATTTTGAATGCAACCGAACGAGACACGCGTTTAATTATGCGTGCTTTGCGAAACACAGAACGTGTCATGAATAATGCTGCTGTAGAAAAAATCGTGGCAAAAGAAAAAGCACTTGGCGATAACATTAAATTTGAAGATATTATTGAAGAAGTTGCAGGGGTTTATCCAAAAGTGATGATTGATGGCGATGTAAATGCAGGTGCATGGTCATGTGGGTTAGTGGCTAGCTTGATTCATGATATTCCGACATGCGATGAACTGGTTAGCCGGATTGTCAAAGAAGCAGAAGATATTATTCGTGGTCGGTTATTAGGACTTTTATAACGAACCATTAGCCTACTTTATATAAGATCAGCACAAGCTTTAATTGTGCTGATTTTTTGCATCAAGCACACAATAATAAAGACATAGCACGGCAAAAATTAAGCCCAAAATACAGACACCTGTCCATCCGAAGTGTTTCCAAGCATAACTTCCTGCCGTTGTGCCTAAAGCGCCGCCAGCAAAGTAACCCGTCATATAAATGGCATTAAACCGCGAACGTAATTCTTGATTAAGTTTAAATACAATACTTTGATTGGTGACATGTACCGCAGAAAGTGAAGCGTAGAGAATAAGTAAGGCAATAATATAAAAGGCGAAATGGTAGGGTAAAAGTGAAAAAAGAATCCAACTTAAAATAAGGCCAATGCCGCAATAAATTGAAATTTTATGAATGTAGCCTTGATCAATAAATTTGCCTGAAAAATTGGCAACGAAAGTTCCTAACACGCCAACAAAACCGAAAAGGCCAATGGTAAAGTCGCTAAAAAAATAGGGCGCTGGAGCCAGAAGCAACGACATGGTGGTAAAGGTTAAACTTACACAAGCAAATGTAAAACCACCAATATAAGTTCTGGTTCTTAACCGTCGGCTTTGAATAAAAATCTGTGGTAAAGAGCGAATAGTTTTTGCATAGTTTTCAGATTTGGTTGGTGGAAATAACCCGATATTACGATGCAAAATAATGGCAATGATAAGTAACAGAAAGCCACTGACCAGATAAATAATATTCCATGCAAAAAGCGTAGACATCAGCCCTGAAAGAGAGCGGGCGAGTAAAACCCCCATCATCAGTCCACTCAGTAGGAAGCCAACGACACGGCCGCTTTGTTGAATTGGAACCAGACTTGCAGCAAGTGGTAACAACAGTTGGGCTGCACTAGAAAATAGACCAGTAATGACAGTACCAAGCAATAAAAGATAGATATTGTGCGAAAAACCGCTAATAATTAATCCACTTGAAGCCAATAACATAAAGATAAATAGCAGCTTGCGCTTTTCTAATATGTCACCCAACGGCATTAAAAAGAGTAAGCCACATGCGTAGGTGATTTGGGCTAGAGTTGGCACCCACGCTGTAGTTGTTTCAGTTAAATCTAGGCTTACACTAATTGAATGAATAAGTGGCTGACTAAAATAATTTCCACCTGTACAAATGCCTGCGGCAATTGCCATTAAAATAATGGTTGGGGTATAGAGTGCGTTTTTCATCATGCCTTAGTCATAATGAAAGTGGAACTTTAATCAACACAACCATGACTGTTTTAAGCACGACTGTTAGTGCGTTTCATTCAAAGCATCTTGAATATTGTGCACCATGTGGATTAAACGTGGTCCAATTTCACCTTCAAGTTTTTCCGGATTTAAATGAAAACTTGGCGCACCACAGTTAAAAACATAAAGACCGTGTTTCGAACTGACCAAAGGTACAGCCACCGAGTTCACTTCTTTATGCCACTCACCTAAAGACAAACAATATCCATAATCTTGGTAATCACGGAAAGCTCGTTCTAATGAGCGTTTTATGGCTGGCCAGTTTTCGGGGTTCTTTTGTTTCAACGCATCAAGTAGAAAGTTGCGCTCACGTTCAGGAGTCGCAGCCAAGCATGCTCGTCCCATAGAACTGCTATGCAGTGGTAAAGTCGAACCAATTGGACGGCGCATATTTAAGGCTGTTTCAATTTGCACAACATCGATATACACCATATTTAAGCGGTCACGCGTTGCCATCGCCACAGGAGCCTGAACATGCTGACTCAACTCTTCCATATATTGATGAGCAATATTACGAATCGAGATGTTAGATAGTGCTGCGTATCCTAAAGATAAAACACCAATATCTAATGTGTACTTGGTTGAGTTAGGCAATTGTTTTAAATAGCCTAATGACACAAGCGTATTGGTAATTCGTGCAATGGTCGGTTTAGGTAAACCTGTCATTTTTGCTAATTCTTGGTTGCCAAGCACCTGATTATTTGCAGAAAAGCATCTTAAAAGTTCTAAACCGCGTGCTAAAGAAGCAATAAATTGCGGGTTGTTTTCCCGATGTATATGCGAAATAGGATCTAAACGTATCTCATCAAAATTTATTGGTTTTTCAGTTTCCGTGTTTTGAGACATTCGATCCTCAAATATAATTAAAGCAATAGTTTTGCCATTATATTTCGCTCTGCAAAATAAATCCATTCATCACTGCGCTGTTGTGATGAATGGATATCTGGTTGAATGGTTATGAAACGTTTTCAATCACCATTGCAAGACCTTGGCCTACACCAATACATAGACTCACCACGGCATATTTCTTCTTACGGCGTATTAGCTCGCGAGCTACTGTTAACGCAAGACGAGCGCCAGATGCACCAAGTGGATGACCAACCGCAATCGCACCGCCGTTTGGGTTCACACGCGGGTCATTAAAATCAACATTCAAACCTTTTAAACAAGATAAAACCTGTGAAGCAAAGGCTTCATTAATTTCAATAATATCCATGTCATCTAAAGTAAGGCCAGCGCGAGTAACTGCTTTTTTAATGGCTTCGATCGGGCCTGCACCCATAATACGTGGTTCAATACCCGCAGCTGCCGCTGATAAAATTTTTGCCATTGGTTTTAGGTCATATTTTTGACCTGCTGCTTCTGAACCAATTAACAGGGCTGCTGCACCGTCATTAATACCTGAAGCATTACCAGCTGTAACCACGCCACCTTCAAAGAGTGGTTTTAACTTTGTGAGTGCTTCAACAGTTGAACTTGGGCGAGGGTGTTCATCTTCTGAAACGAGTTTGGGCGGTAATTTTTTGCCTTGGAAAACCTCAATTGGAGTAATTTCATCGGCAAAGAAACCTTCTTCTTTGGCTTTTTGATATTTGGCTTGTGATTGAGCTGCAAATAAATCAGCTTGCTCACGGCTAATACCAAAGTCGGCTGCAACGTTATCGCCTGTTTCAGGCATTGAATGACCGCCGTACTGAGCAATAATTTTTTTATTTGGAAAGCGAGAGCCAATGGTGGTGTCATAAATTTTTGCATCACGGCTATAAGCACTTTCGGCTTTACCCATCACAAAGGGTGCACGTGACATACTTTCTACACCACCTGCAATATACAGTTCGCCTTCACCACAAGTAATGGCACGTGCTGAGTCAATCACAGCGCCTAAACCACTAGCACATAGGCGGTTTACTGTCTGGCCCGGTACAGTAACAGGTAAACCAGCAAGTAATAATGCATTTCGTGCCACATTACGGCTATCTTCACCCGCTTGGTTGGTGTCGCCTAAAATCACATCTTCAATATCAGTACCCGGAACACCAGTTTTTTCTAATAGTTTTTGAATGACAGTTGCGGCTAAATCATCAGGGCGAATTGAGGCAAGTTCACCTGCATGGCGGCCAAATGGGCTACGCAAACCATCATAGATATATGCATTTAACATTGAGAAATTCCTTTTCAAGACTTGTGAGTAAAAGTAAGAGGTAAATGAAGTGCGACACGACGCTGTAACCACGGGCTAGGGCGGTAACGCGGGTCATGCGTAAGTGCTGTTATACGGTTCAGAATGAGTAAGATTTTTTCACTGCCGACTTGATCGCCCCATTCAATTGGGCCAAATGGATAGCCTAAGCCCAGACGTACTGCGGCATTAATATCATCTACAGTGGCAACATTTTGCTGCGCAATATCACAGCCTAAATTAATGACCATTGCTAAAACACGCTGTGCAACAAAGCCAATACTTTCAGCAATCATGCTGACCATATTTCCATCTAGATTGAAAATAGAGTGAGCTGCTTGACGATATTCAGGTTTGGTAACAAGTGATGGCATTAAGGTTCGATGCTTTGCAATGCCATAAAGCATGTCTATAGCAACAGCTTGTTCGGGGTTAACGCCTAGGCGGGTCGCCGCTTGGGTTGTGTCTTCACCGTAACAAGCGAGCAAACATAAGCTATCTGTTTGTGGTTCCGAATTGGTGTCTAGGACAATATTGTGTTGAGTTAAATAGTCTTCGAGCTGTTTCTTATCGTCTGAAAAATCGGCAGCTACCCAAACTTTTGGATATTGCGCTAAACGCTCTACAAACTTCGCAGGTTGTTCACCTGTTTTTGAACCAGTTTCATAGTTATAAAAACCTTGATTAACTTTACGTCCAAGTTGTTTGGCATCTAGCATTTGTTTGGTGAGCGGGTTTGGTTTGTAGCGGGCTTCTTCATAGTATTGGTGATAAATCGACTCCATGACTGGATGAGAAACATCAAGACCTGTTAAATCGAGTAATTCAAAAGGACCCATTCTAAAACCAACGCCGTCACGTAAAATTCGATCAATTTCACTGATATCACAGACGTTCTCATTTAAAATTTTAAGCGCTTCTGTTCCATAAGCTCTGCCCGCGTGATTAATAATAAATCCAGGGGTGTCCTTCGCTACAACAGGGCGGTGACCAAATGCACGAGACAGATCGTTTAAGGCATCAATAATAAGTGGGTCTGTTTTTAAACCACGAATGACTTCGACCACTTTCATGAGTGGAACTGGGTTAAAAAAGTGATAACCCACAACACGCTCAGGCTTTCTGCAATTTGCAGCAATCGCTGTAATAGAAAGAGAAGAGGTGTTTGAGGCTAAAATAGTATTATCTGAAACAATGTCTTCAAGCTGTTGCATCAAGCTTTGTTTGATATCGAGGCGTTCAACAATTGCTTCTACAATCAGGTCACAATTTTTTAAATCTTCAATTTGATGAGCAACAATTAAATGGTTATTTGCTGCTGTTGCTTGCTCAGATGTAATCTTATTTTTGTCGACTAACTTTTGAAATGTAGCAGCCAGTTTTTCTTTAGCCTGTTCTGCTGCACCTGCTTTGGCATCATATAAATAAGTGGTATGACCTGACTGTGCAGCAATTTGAGCAATACCACTGCCCATGACACCTACACCAATCACAGCCATGCTTTTAATATCATAAGTCATGTCGATCATCCTGATTATTGATCTATATTTGAAATTAAACGGAAAAATAGAGTTGGGTGATTTAGCTTAAGCATTGTTTATCACCATCAATGGGTAAGATTTGTCCTGAAATTGAGCGACCACTGTCTGACGCTAAAAATAGGCATAAATCTGCAATATGCTTTGGATTGACAAAATATTTGAGCGACTGATTTTTCAGTGCGTTTTGAGTCACTTCTTCAAGTGAGGTATTTGCTACATCGGCACGGGCCTGTAATACACGTTGAACTCGATCGCCATCTACTGCACCCGGAAGAATAGCGTTAACTCGAATATTATCTGCACCGAGTTCCATAGAAAGCGTTTTGGTAAAACCAATCAGCCCCCATTTTGAGGTGGAGTAAGCTAATCGGTATGGATAGCCTAATCGTCCGGCAATAGATGACATATTAATAATCACGCCTGCTTCTGCTTTCTTTAAATAGGGAATTGTTAACTGGGTAATTAAAAAAGTGCTATTCAGGTTTAAATTAATCACCGTGTTCCAATCTTCAAAACTTAGTTTATCTGCGGCAACAGTCGGGCCTGAGATGCCTGTGTTATTGACTAAAATATCAATACCGCCAAGTTTCTGAACTGCATGACTAAACATGAGTTTAATTTGCTCATGATCAGCCAAATCACAGGTATATATATGTAGCTTTGGATAATCTTGTTGAAATTGTTCTAGGCTTTTAGCATTAATATCACAAACAAAAACTTCATCCTGATTGTTTAAAAATGCTTCGGCAATGCATCGTCCAATCCCTGAACCACCTGCACTAATCAATACTTTTCTGGCCATTTTCATTCCTTTGTTATTATGGTTTTAAATTATTTACCTTGATATGACGGCTTACGCTTTTCGATAAAAGCTTGAACACCTTCATTTTTATCTTCGGTCGAAAACAGTAACTGGAATGCTTTGCGCTCAAGAGTTAGGCCTGCATTTAATGGAACATCTTCGCTCATAAGCGCAACTTCTTTAATTTGTTGCAGGGCAATCGGTGGCATTTTTGCGAGGCTTTGTGCCATTTGGATGGCAGTTGGAATCGTTTGGTCATCTTCTGTGACTTGTGAAACAAGACCAATCAAATAAGCTTCTTCGGCTTTGACCATGGCGCCTGTCATAATCATGCGCATGGCATGGAATTTACCCACAGCACGGAATAAACGTTGTGTACCGCCAGCACCAGGCATTAAACCAACTTTAATTTCCGGCTGACCAAAGGTTGCGCCTTTACCTGCAATAATAATGTCAGCATGCATTGCAAGTTCGCAGCCACCCCCTAATGCATAACCATTTACGGCAGCAATCACGGGTTTAGGACACTGGGCAATCGCGTTCCAATAACGTTCTGTATGACGCAATAACATTTCTGTGGAAGTTGCGGTTGCCATTTCTTTTAGATCTGCACCTGCAGCAAAGACTTCTTCACCACCCGTGAGCACAACCGCATTGATCTCATCGTTAAAACTTAACTCGGTAAAAGCTTGTGCTAGTTGTTTGCGAACTTCACCGTTTAAAGCATTTTTTGCTTCTGGGCGGTTAATTTTAACAACCGCTATTTTTTGAATAGAAAAGTCGACTTCTACGAAATTATTCCCTGTTGACACACTCATTTTTGAATTCCTTGTTTCGCATATCAAAACTATATTCCTTTTATGATGCTTATTTTGGAATTTATTTCAAGTCTTATTTCTTTTAAGAGCGTAGGTGTTATCTTTTAAAATAGCTAAGTTATTGATATTACGTATTGCTCCAATTTTAAATTTCGTTAAACGAAATTAATTTTCAAAAAAGCTTGAAATTTGTATTTTTGTTCTCGTACTATGAAACACATCCGCAGTAAACAAGATTTAAAACATGGTATC
>MTET01003557.1_pt3 | contig 10268 bp, 10 predicted proteins | sample 1042671 | NCBI WGS metagenome assembly MTET01 (sample SAMN06185814, study PRJNA358809) | soil metagenome | isolation source: garden soil control | place: India | collected 2015-05-23
GCGCACGTTGAAGCACCGACGGCAGGCTCGGTCATTCTGGCCGGTATCCTGCTGAAGCTCGGCGGCTACGGTTTCATCCGCTTCTCGCTGCCGATGTTCCCGCTGGCTTCCGCTGATTTCGCTCCGTTCATCTTCGCGCTGTCGGTGATCGCAATCATCTACACCTCGCTCGTCGCGATGGTGCAGGAAGACATGAAGAAGCTGATCGCCTATTCGTCGGTTGCGCACATGGCCTATGTGACCATGGGTATCTTCGCGGCAAACGAGCAGGGCCTGCAGGGCGCAATCTTCCAGATGCTGTCGCACGGCATCGTGTCGGGCGCGCTCTTCCTCTGCGTCGGCGTGATCTATGACCGCATGCATACCCGTGAGATCGCGGCGTTTGGCGGTCTGGTGAACAACATGCCGAAATATGCGGTGGCCTTCCTCATCTTCACGATGGCGAATGTCGGTCTGCCGGGTACTTCGGGCTTCATCGGCGAGTTCCTGACGCTGTTCGGCGTGTTCCGGGTCAACACCTGGGTGGCGCTGTTCGCAACCACGGGCGTCATCCTCTCGGCGGCCTATGCGCTCTGGCTCTACCGTCAGGTGATCTTCGGCGCGCTGACCAAGGAAAGCCTCAAGGCGCTCCTCGACCTCAGCCCGCGTGAGAAGCTCATTCTGTACCCGCTTGTGGTGCTCACCATCTTCTTCGGCGTCTATCCGACCCCGGTCTTCAATGTGACCGCCGGTGCCGTGAACGCCCTGGTCCAACATTACGACGCAGCACTCGCGGGCTCCGCGAGCGCCGTGCTGGCACAGTAAGAAATAAAGGCGTAGGTCATGCAGACTGATCTGATAGCTCATCTGACCCTTGCAGCACCGGAGGTTCTCCTTGCTGTAGGCGCCTTGGCACTGCTCATGATTGGCGTGTTCTCCGGCGAACGGGCGGCCACGCTCGTCAACGGATTATCCGTCGCGGTGCTTATTGCAGCGCTGGCTCTGGTCATCCTTTTCCCGGCGAACGGCGCTGTTTTCGGCGGCGCCATCGTCAATGACGGTTTTGGCCGCTTCATGAAGGTGCTGACACTGGTCGGCTCCATCGTGACGCTGATCATGTCGGTCGGCTTCGCCAAGGCGGAGAAGTTCGACAAGTTCGAATTCCCGGTCCTGATCGTGATTTCCACGCTCGGCATGCTGCTGATGGTTTCCGCCTCCAACATGCTGTCGCTCTATCTCGGCCTCGAACTGCAATCGCTGGCGCTCTATGTTCTGGCAGCGTTCAACCGCGATAGCGTCCGTTCGACGGAAGCAGGCCTGAAATACTTCGTCCTCGGTTCGCTGTCCTCGGGCATGCTGCTTTACGGCATCTCGCTCGTCTACGGTTACACCGGTCATATCGGCTTTGCCGAAATCGCGCAGGCCGTCTCCGGCGGACAGCGCGAACTGGGCCTGGTCTTCGGTCTGGTCTTCATTCTGGCCGGCCTGGCATTCAAGATTTCCGCCGTTCCGTTCCACATGTGGACGCCGGACGTCTATGAAGGTGCGCCGACCCCGGTAACGGCATTCTTTGCCGCCGCTCCGAAGATGGCCGCCATGGCGCTCATCATCCGCGTCGTCTCGGAAGCCTTTGCCCCGGTCACCCATGACTGGCAGCAGGTCGTCATCTTCATCGCGCTTGCCTCGATGATCCTCGGCGCCTTTGCCGCCATCGGCCAGCGCAACATCAAGCGCCTGATGGCTTATTCCTCGATCAGCCACATGGGTTATGCGCTTGTTGGTCTGGCCGCAGGCACGGTGATCGGCGTGAAGGGCGTGATGATCTACATGGCGATCTACCTCGCCATGACGCTCGGCACCTTCGCGTTTATTCTTGCAATGCGCACCAAGGACGGCAATGTCGAGAACATCGATGATCTGGCCGGTCTGTCCCGCACCAATCCGGTGCTGGCAACCATCATGACCATCTTCCTGTTCTCGCTCGCCGGCATTCCGCCGCTCGCAGGCTTCTTCGGCAAGTGGTACACCTTCCTTGCCGCTGTGCAGGCCGGTCTCCTGCCGCTCGCCATCATCGGTATCGTGGCTTCGGTCGTGGGCGCGTTCTACTACCTGCGCATGATCAAGATCATGTGGTTCGATGAGCCGACCGGCGGTTTCGTTCCCGTCGCGGGCGAGCTTCGCCTGGTTCTCGGTGTAACCGGTGCCTTCGTGCTCTTCTACGTCTTCATTGCTGGCCCGATCGGTGGTTTTGCCGAAGCCGCAGCCAAGACGTTCTTCTGACAAATGCACGAGGCGGAAGCATAGATGAGTTTTGCGCTTTCGCCTGTTGCGAAAAATGAGGGCTACCGTCTCGAAAGCTTCGAGACGGTAGGTTCCACCAACGCCGTTGCCCTGGAACGGGCAGCCGCGGGTGATCCGGGCAGGCTCTGGCTTGTCACGAAGAAACAGGAAAGCGGTCGCGGAAGACGGGGCCGTGCCTGGTCCACGCCGGAAGGCAATCTTGCCTCCACGCTGCTTCTCGTTGAATCCTACGAAATGAAAACGGCGGCAACGCTCGGGTTTGTCGCGGGCCTGTCGCTCGCCGATGCGCTTGACGCGATATTCGCCGCGACCGGGCCTGCCGTGCCGCCGACAATCGGCCTCAAATGGCCGAACGATGTTCTGCTGAATGGCGCCAAACTGTCCGGCATCCTGCTGGAATCTTCCATTATGGGAAAAGGCCTGTTCGCCGTTGCCATCGGCATCGGAACCAATGTGGTCGCCTTTCCTGACGATCTGCCCTATGCGGCGACTTCCCTGCGCTCGCTTGGCAGCAAATGCGATGCCGAAACCTTGTTCGCGGCCCTGTCGGATGCATGGTCCGTCAATTATCGCGTCTGGAACGAGGGGCGCGGCCTTGATGACATTCGCAAGCGCTGGCTGGAGCGCGCCCATGGCCTCGGCCAGCGTGTGACGATGCAGGTCGAAGGCCGTATCGTCGAAGGTCATTTTGATACGATTGACGAGGCATGCCGTTTTGTTATTCGCGAAGACGATGGTTCGCGGGTTGCAGTAACGGCTGGCGATGTCTATTTCGGAACTGCTGCTACAATACGCAAATAATTTGCTTTGTTTTGTCTTGCCAGGGTTGCAACAGGACAACTTTGGGTTCAGTTGGTGCGGCAAGACCGCTCGATAGTCATAGAGGAAATTTCATGGCCCGATCCAATACTACGGAACTCGTCTTTCTGCCCCTTGGCGGCGTGGGCGAAATCGGCATGAATTTGGCCATGTACGGCTTTGGCCCAGCCGATAACCGCGAGTGGCTGGTGGTGGATATGGGTGTGAGCTTTGCCGGGCCGGAACAGCCGGGCGCCGACCTCATCCTGCCGGATATCCGCTATCTCGAAGCTGAAAAGCACAATCTGCGCGGCATCGTGATCACCCATGCGCATGAAGACCATTTCGGCGCCTTGCTCGACCTTTGGCCGCACCTGAAGGTGCCGGTCTATGCGACGCCCTTTACCGCCGGTCTGCTGGAAGCCAAGCGGCAGTCGGAGGATGGCGCGCCCGACATTCCGATCACCATCTACAAGGCTGGCGAAAAATTTGAGGTCGGGCCTTTCAAGATAGAGGCCGTGGCCGTCACCCACTCGATCCCGGAGCCGGTTTCGCTGGCCCTTACGACGCCGCTCGGCACGGTCGTGCATACGGGCGACTGGAAGATGGACCCGGAACCCTCGCTCGGCCCCGTCATCGATGAGGCGCGTTTCCGCGCCATCGGTGATGCTGGCGTGCTGGCGCTGATCTGCGACTCCACCAACGCCTTGCGCGAGGGTGAATCGCCTTCCGAACGTCAGGTGGGCGAAAGCCTGCGTGAGCTGATCGAAAATGCGCGTGGCCGTGTGGCCATCACCACCTTCTCGTCGAATGTCGGCCGTATCCGGTCGATTACCGAGGCGGCGCGTGACGCGGGCCGCCAGGTGCTGGTGGTCGGGCGTTCGATGAAGCGCGCCATCTCCGTTGCGACCGAGCTTGGTTATATGGAAGGCCTGCCGGAATATCTCAGCGAAGAAGATTACGGCTATATTCCCCGCGAGAACGTGGTGATGATCCTGACCGGCAGTCAGGGCGAGCCGCGTGCCGCACTCGCCAAGCTTGCGCGTGACGAAATGCGCAGCCTCGCTCTCACGGCGGGCGATACGGTCATCTACTCCTCGCGCGCCATTCCGGGCAATGAAAAGGCCATTCTCGATATCAAGAACCGCCTTATCGATCGCGGCATCAAGATCATCGGCGACGAGGATGCACTGGTCCATGTGTCCGGCCATCCACGCCGCAGCGAATTGCGCCGCATGTATTCCTGGGTTCGCCCGCAAATTCTGGTGCCGGTGCACGGCGAGGCAGCGCATCTTGTCGCGCAAGGCTCGCTTGGCGCGATGGAAGGCATCGAGCAGGTCGCGCAGGTGCGCGATGGCGACATGCTGCGTCTGGCGCCGGGCAAGGCCGAGATCATCGATGAAGCGCCGGTTGGCCGCATCTACAAGGACGGCAAGCTGATCGGCGACGAGGAAGAAATCGGCATGGTCGAGCGCCGCAAGCTTGCCTATGTCGGCCATGTCGCCGTTTCGGTGCTGCTCGACCGCGAGCACAAGATCATCGATGAGCCCGACCTCGTAACTTTCGGCGTGCCGGAGGAAAATGCGCAGGGCGACCTGCTGGAAGATATCCTTCTGGACGCGGCGATCGAGGCCATCGACAGCATTCCGCGTGTTCGCCGCAAGGATATCGAGCTGGTGCGGGAGTCCGTGCGCCGTGCCGTTCGCGCTGCGGCAAATGAAGCATGGGGCAAAAAGCCCGTGGTGACGGTGTTCGTGAATAGGATACGGTAATCGCATATATTTGCAGAATGACCGGCATGGGAGGTGCTGATGCTCGAACGCTTGAACCACGTGGCAATCGCCGTTCCGGATATTGACGCCGCCGCAGCGCTTTATCGCGGTAAGCTCGGTGCCAAAGTCACCGAGCCGCAGGCGCTGCCCGAACATGGCGTAACCGTGGTTTTCATCGACGTCGGCAACACCAAGATCGAATTGCTGGAACCTCTGGGCGAGGGGTCTCCCATCGCCGCCTTTCTGGAAAAGAACCCGTCCGGCGGCATGCACCATCTTTGCTACGAGGTTGCGGACATCATCGCCGCCCGTGATCGCCTCAAGGCGGAAGGCGCGCGCATCCTGGGTGACGGCGAGCCGAAAACCGGCGCGCATGGCAAGCCGGTCCTGTTCCTGCATCCCAAGGATTTCAACGGCACACTGATCGAACTGGAAGAGGTGTAATCATGTCTCTGGTTTCGGGTATCGCGATCTATTTCATCATCTGGTGGACCACGCTGTTCGCGCTGCTGCCGGTCGGCTTGCGTACACAGGCCGAAGAAAACGAAGTGACCCTGGGCACGGTCGCCAGCGCTCCGGCGAGGCCGCGCATCGGTCGGGCCTTCCTGCGCACGACGGTCGTCGCGACGCTCATCTTCCTGCTCTATTATTATCTGACGCAGGTCAGCGGTTACGGCCTCGACGATATCCCGCATTTCTTCCCGGATCTGACTTGACCCGACCGGGTTTCACGGGTCCGGTTCCGGCATGAATTTTGAGGCTGCCTAAAAATTAGGCAGCCTCTTTTTTGTATAAAGAAAAGTGGATGACTCCACCAAAAGTTGTAGTCTGTGGCAGCCCTTAAGCGTAACCCGTTGAATTTCCGACAGGCTACAACCCGCCGTCATTTGTGACAGCGAGGCCATTTCCTCGGCAATTGTGCATGAATAAATCGATTTATACTTAAGTGAAATTTAATACTTGGATGCGCAGAGGGCACCGGGATAAATCCCACAAAATCAATGTGTTATTCGCGCAAATAAAATAGCGAAACTGCGGAGACCAGAGCCGTCCCGCAAGTGCAAAAAAAAAGCAAGGCTTTCGCCTTGCTAATCAAATACGCGTTCGATCCGTTTCCATTTGACTGGCGGCTGCGAAAGTCGCGCCTGGATCCATCCTCCCAAGACTTTGACCGCGTGAAACCAACGGTTTTATTCCGTTGTTGCTCTTATGATGAAAAAAATAGCGAACTGCACAGCTTTTGTCACGAAAAATCTTCTATCGCGTCATATTTCTTTCGCAAAATTTCCCCGGAGAGAGTGATATATCTGTAATATATTGAATTTGAATGTGAATCTGGATGCCCGATTTGGCGGAGGCAGTTCTTTCGGCAGGCGATCATGGCTGTGGATGGGGAAATCCGCCGCCGCGAAAGCTTTTCCAGGCGGGTTTCCAACCGATCTATAACCCGGTAAGAAACCGACGAATATGCTTAATTTTTGCCTGATTCTTGAAGCACTCAGGCAGTCCCTCTTGATTGGTGGTTACGATGCGTCTGTCGCGGTATTTTTTGCCTATTCTGAAGGAAAACCCCAAGGAGGCGGAAATCGTCTCCCACAGGCTGATGCTGCGTTCGGGCATGATCCGTCAACAGTCGGCCGGCATCTATGCCTGGCTGCCGATCGGCCTGAAGGTGCTCAACAAGGTCTGCGACATCATCCGCGAGGAGCAGAACCGCGCCGGCGCCAATGAAATCCTGATGCCGACCATCCAGTCCGCCGACCTGTGGCGCGAAAGCGGCCGCTACGACGCCTATGGCAAGGAAATGCTGCGCATCCAGGACCGTCAGGAGCGCGACATGCTCTTCGGCCCGACCAATGAGGAAATGGTCACCGACATTTTCCGCTCCTATGTGCGTTCCTACAAGGACCTGCCGCTCAATCTCTACCACATCCAGTGGAAGTTCCGCGACGAAGTGCGCCCGCGTTTCGGCGTCATGCGCTCACGCGAATTTCTGATGAAGGACGCCTATTCGTTCGACCTCGATTATGAGGGCGCGAAAATGGCTTACTACCGCATGTTTGTGTCCTATCTGCGCACTTTCGCCCGCGTCGGCCTGCAGGCTATCCCGATGCGCGCCGATACCGGCCCGATTGGCGGCGATCTTTCCCACGAATTCATCATTCTGGCCGAAACCGGCGAAAGCCAGGTTTTCTGCGACAAGGCCTATCTCGATCTGGCCGTGCCGGGCGCGGACACCGATTTCCGCAACGATGCGCAGCTGACCGACATCGTCCAGCGCTGGACGACGCCTTATGCTGCGACCGACGAAATGCACGACGAGGCCGACTGGGCCAAGGTCAAGCCTGAAGATCAGGTTTCCGCGCGCGGCATCGAAGTCGGCCACATCTTCCATTTCGGCACCAAATATTCCGAACCGATGGGCGCGAAAGTGCAGGGCCCGGATGGCAAGGAACATCTGGTTTCCATGGGTTCCTACGGCATCGGCCCGTCGCGCCTTGTCGCAGCCGCCATCGAGGCCTTCCACGATGATGCAGGCATCATCTGGCCGAAGGCCATCGCACCGTTCGGCGCTGGCATCGTCAACATGAAGCCGGGCGACGAAGGCTGCGACGCCGTGAGCGAGAAGCTCTACGAAGCGCTGACCAATGCAGGCGTCGATCCGCTGCTTGACGACACGGACGACCGTCCGGGCGCAAAGTTTGCCACGATGGACCTGATCGGCCTGCCGACGCAGGTGATCGTCGGACCGCGCGGCGTTGCCGCCGGTGAAGTCGAAATCAAGGATCGCAAGACCGGCGAACGCCAGAACCTGAGCGTCGAAGCTGCGATCAACCTGTTGACGGCAGAAGCATGAGCAACGCGGCGGCAGCAAAATCCGGGGACAAGGCAAAGGTAGCCCAGAAGGCTCCGAAGTCAGGTCCATTCTCGGCCTTTGAGCGGATGATCGCATGGCGATATCTGCGTGCGCGCCGCCGCGAGACCTTTATCTCGGTCATTGCCGGGTTTTCCTTCACCGGCATCATGCTGGGCGTGGCGACGCTCATCATCGTCATGGCGGTGATGAACGGCTTCCGTGCCGAGCTTCTTTCGCGAATCCTCGGCATCAACGGCCATCTCATCATGCAGCCGATTGACCGCCCGCTGGATGATTATGCCGATCTCATCAAGCGGATCGACGGTATTTCCGGCATCAGGTTCGCCATTCCCGTGGTGGAAGGGCAGGCGCTCGTGCAGGGCAATATCGGCGCAGGCAATGGCGCGCTGATCCGGGGCTTGCGTGAGGAAGACCTCGACAAGCTCAAGCTCGTTTCCGGCAATATCCGCCAGGGCACGCTGCAGGGCTTCGATCAGGCGGGCGGCGTCGCCATCGGCACCCGCATGGCGGAAAATCTCGGCCTGTCCATCGGCGATACGCTGCGCGTGATCTCGCCCGACGGCGATGTGACCCCGTTCGGCGTCAATCCGCGCGTGAAGGCCTATCCGATTGTCGCCATCTTCGAGATCGGCATGTCGGAATATGACTCGTCCATCGTCATGATGCCGCTTTCCGAGGCGCAGCTTTTCTTCAATCAGGAAGGCAAGGTGCAATCGCTTGAAATCTTTGTCGATAATCCCGACAAGGTGGATGCGATGCGCGCCCCGGTGGAAGAGGCGGCGGGGCGCCAGCTCTCGCTTGTCGACTGGCGCCAGCGCAACCAGACTTTCTTCTCGGCGCTGGAAGTCGAACGCAATGTCATGTTCATGATCCTGACGCTGATCGTGCTCGTGGCGGCGCTGAACATCATTTCCGGCCTCATCATGCTGGTGAAGGACAAGGGGCATGACATTGCGATCCTGCGCACCATGGGGGCAACCCGCGGCGCGGTGATGCGCATCTTCCTGATGACGGGCGCCGCCATCGGCGTCACCGGCACGGTGGCCGGTGTGGTTCTGGGCGTCGTCGTCTGCCTGAATGTCGAGCGAATCCGCGAGTTCTTCTCGTGGCTCTCCGGCACCACGCTCTTCAATCCGGAACTTTATTTCCTGAGCCAGCTGCCCGCGAAGATGGACCCCGGCGAGACGATTTCCGTCATCGTCATGGCTCTGGTGCTGTCGTTCATCGCCACCATTTTCCCGGCCTGGCGCGCTGCCAAGCTCGATCCGGTCGAAGCATTGAGGTATGAATAATGGCGGCTGAAATCATCATGCGGCTGCAACGCGTCGGCCGCGCCTACAAGGAGGCCGACCGCGAACTGGTGATCCTCAAGGATGCCGATTTCACGCTGCGTCGCGGCGAAATGGTTGCGCTTGTCGCGCCATCGGGTGCGGGCAAATCGACCTTGCTGCACACGGCTGGCCTTCTGGAACGTCCCGATGAGGGAGAGGTTTTCCTGGACGGACGCTCCTGCAGCAAGCTTTCCGATGACGAGCGCACGGCGGTGCGCCGCAACGACATCGGCTTCGTCTACCAGTTCCATCACCTCCTGCCGGAATTTTCCGCGCTGGAAAACGTGATGATGCCGCAGATGATCCGCGGACTGTCGAAGAAGCAGGCGGCGGAACGTGCGCAGCAGCTTCTTGAATATATGAAGATCGGCAAGCGCGCCTCCCATCGCCCCTCGGAGCTTTCCGGCGGTGAACAGCAGCGTGTCGCCATCGCGCGCGCCGTTGCCAACGCGCCGCTTGTTCTTCTGGCCGACGAACCGACGGGCAACCTCGACCCGACGACCTCGTCCTATGTCTTCGGTGCTCTGGAAGCGCTCGTGCGCCAGTCCGGGCTTGCAGCCCTGATCGCCACCCACAATCACGAACTGGCTGGCCGCATGGACCGCCGCGTGACGCTGAAGGACGGCAAGGTCGTCGACCTCTAAAACGTCCACATTATACAGTAGCACCTCATCCTGAGGAGCCGCCGCAGGCGGCGTCTCGAAGGGCGAGGTGCGGCTCTGCCGTCAGCGCGTTCCTGTCTGACCGAACAGCCGGTGCTCTCCCATCAGTTCTGCTGTGCGTTTGATCGGGCCGGGCCTCTGGGCCTGCCGGTATTCCAGTACCCCTTGTCTTGGTGGCCGGGGGCCATGGAATCCGCCTCCGCCAGCAGCACCTCATCCTGAGGAGCCGCCGCAGGCGGCGTCTCGAAGGGCGAGGTGCGGCACCGCTGCCAGCGCGTTCCCGTCTGACCGGACAGCCGGTGCTCTCCCATCTGTTCTCTTGTGCGTTTGATCGGGCCGAGCCTCTGGGCCTGCCTATATTCCCGTACCCCTTAGCGTTCGGGCGGCCATGGAACCCCGCCTCCGTCAGCACCTCGTCCTGAGGAGCCGCCGCAGGCGGCGTCTCGAAGGGCGAGGTGCGGCACCGCTGCCGGCGCGTTCCTGTCTGACCGGACAGGCCAGCGCTCTCTCATCTGTTCTCTTGTGCGTTTGATCGGGTCGGGCCTAT
>MTET01000913.1_pt2 | contig 10205 bp, 7 predicted proteins | sample 1042671 | NCBI WGS metagenome assembly MTET01 (sample SAMN06185814, study PRJNA358809) | soil metagenome | isolation source: garden soil control | place: India | collected 2015-05-23
AAGTAATGGGTTCTTATCACAAGAGTTACATCCGAAAGCATTAGGTTCAGCTTTAACACATCCAAAAATTACGACTGATTATTCAGAAGCGTTGATGGAGTTTATTACTTCACCTAAGCCAACAATTGAAGAAGCTTTACATGAGCTCACCGATATTCATGCGGTTGTGCATCGTCATTTAGAAAATGGTGAAAAACTCTGGCCGCTGTCTATGCCATGTATGTTAGACGACAATGAAGAACGCATTCGTCTAGCGCAGTACGGCACCTCTAATATTGGTCGTTTTAAAACACTATATCGCCGTGGGTTAGGAATTCGATATGGTCGTCGTATGCAGACCATTTCAGGTGTGCATTACAACTTATCTTTCCCAGATACACTTTTTGCTGAGCTACAAGCTCATGAAACTGACGAACAATTAAAATCATTAAGTTTGCAGGATTATCGTAGCCATCGTTATTTTGGCCTTATTCGTAATTTTATTCGTTTAACACCATTGGTCATGTTCTTGGTGGGCGCAAGCCCAACAGTCTGTCGTTGTTTCTTGACCGGACACAAACATCATTTGTTGCCTTTAATCAAAGGTTCATACTATTTACCGTATGCTACAGCACTCCGTATGGGGCGATTGGGCTATCAAAACTCAGCACAAAAAAGCTTAGGTATTCATTACAACAATTTGTCTGGCTATCTGGATGGTTTACAAAAAGCCGTTCATTCTCCTTACCCACCATTTAGCCGTTTAGGGTTAAATGATGCATCTGGTGAGCCATTGCAAATTAATGATCATGTTTTGCAGATTGAGAATGAATATTACAGTCTAGTACGTCCAAAACAGGTGCCTCAAGCAGGTGAAACACCGTCTCAAGCTTTAAAAAATCGAGGCGTGGGCTATGTTGAGTTACGTGCTGTAGATGTAAATCCATACTCGGCAATTGGCGTTGATGAAACGACAGCAGGCTTTCTTGAAGTGTTAGCACTTTATTGTCTGTTAAGTGATAGCCCAGACTTGTTATGTCCTGAACAAGACTTGGTTGAGAAAAATCAGACAGAGGTGGTCAACCGAGGTCGAGCGCCAAACGCAACCATTACAGATTTAACAGGGTCATATCACATCGAAGATTGGGCACGTTTATATATTGCAAAAATGCAAGATTGTGCGCAGCTACTCGATCAGACCTATGCAACGGACTTGTATGGTTCAGCTTTGGCGGTCATGCAAGCACGAATTGATGAAGTTGATGAAACTTTATCTGCCCATGTCATTGACGATACGTTAAAGCATGGTGGAACTTGGAGTTTTGGTAGTCACATGGCTCAGTTACATGCTGAAAGTTATGAACAGCATGAGCTTAGTGTGGAAACTTTGAAACATTTTGAACAGTTGGCTGCGCAATCTTTACAGCAGCAAGAAAAACTTGAGCAAGATACCAAGATCAGTTTTGATCAGTATCTTGAACAATATCGATAATAAAACGAGGTTTTACATGCGATTAAGTTACCGTTTGGTGAGTGGACTACTTGTTTTGGCAAGTATAGTCGGCATGTCTTTTGCGTTGTATCTGGAACATGTAAAAGGTTTAGAGCCATGTCCGCTCTGTATTTTTCAACGTGTTGGCTTAATGGCGATGGGCCTTGTAGCACTCATAGCCTTTTTGCATAACCCAGTTTCCAATGCGGTTAAACGTTTTTATGCATTTTTAGCAGGCATTGCAATTTTATGGTCAGTGGGGGTGGCAGGACGTCATGTCTGGTTGCAACATTTACCACCAGATCAAGTACCAAGCTGTGGCCCGGGTTTAAATTATTTAATTGATGCCTTACCAATGAAAACGGTTTTACAAGAAGTATTGTCGGGTTCAGGTGAATGTGCAGCAATTGATTGGACCTTTTTAGGTCAATCTTTACCAGTTTGGTCATTGGTCTATTTCCTCTTACTATTACTGGTCTGTTTATGGCAGTTATTCCGTTTTTATCCAGTATTTAAGACAACCAAAAAAAGAGCTTAAAGCTCGATAAAAAAGCCCAACACTATGTTGGGCTTTTTATTGCTTGGGAATAGGTCAAAATATAAGAAAACAAATTAAAAAAAAGAATAATGATATAGACAGATAGGTCTGTTTTTTTATAAAGTGCAGCCGTTTTATATCCTTATGATTATAAAAAATGCTTTTTAATATCTTTAATGTTTTGGAAAAAATAGGGTTAAGTGCGCAGAAACGTGCCGTCCATGTGCAATTTTCTAATGAACTACTCAATAGCCAAGTTTTTTTACAACGTATAGAAGGCCAACATCAGCTAAATGGGGGATTGGAAGCTGATTTAATCTGCCTTTCAACGAGTGCCCAAATTGCATTGAAGCAGTTTATAGGTGTACAAGTTACCGTTGATCAGGTCACTGATTCTGGACAATTATTTCGAACTACTGGAGTTGTAACAGAAGCGAGTTATGGCCAGAGTGACGGTGCTTTAACGCTTTATAAACTCACCTTAAAAGACGCGACAAACTTATGGCACAAGCGCCGTAATAGTCGTGTTTTTATGAATAAAAGCATTATTGAAGTCACGGAAGTTTTATTTAAAGAGTGGCAAGAAAAAAGTCAGCTATTCGCGACAAGTTTAAGTCTCGATCTTAGTGGGTTAAGCCAGAGTTATGATATTCGCCCATTTATCATGCAGCACAATGAGTCTGACTATGACTTTCTTACACGCTTGTGGCGAAGTGAAGGCGTTAGTTGGGTAATTGATGAAGCAGAGCTTTTTGTTCCTCACTTTACTGCACCTATACAACCTCAAAAACTAAGACTCATTGATGACAATAGCCAGTACCAAGCTCTAGCACGTCGCAGCATTCGCTATCACAGAAGTAGTGCAACAGAATATCAAGATAGCATTACAGGTTTTGTTGCGGTGCGGTCTTTACAGCCGACTGCGGTACATGTGCAGCGTTGGCAACCTGATGCTCTAGCACATGAAGAAGGTGTAGGTTCAGTTATCACTACACACCTACATTCAGAGCAGTTTGATTCAGCGAGTTTGAGTCTTGAACAAGCATGGCATCTTAGTCCTGCTTGGATGCAAGATTTGAAAGGGGAAGATCAGGCCACTGCTTCAAGTAGTAATCAGCTAGAGAAATTAAATCAGCACTTCACTGACATGTATGCGAGTCAGGCCAAATACTTTAAGGCCTATAGTAGTGTCCGTGATAGCCAAGTTGGTTATTGGTTTAACCTACAGGAGCATCCTGAAATTGATCAGCATGAAGGGGCTGATCAAGAGTTCCTGATTATTGCTAAAAATTTTTATAACCAAAATAACTTACCAAAAGATTTACATCAGCAAGTTAGCCAGTTGTTAATCCAAAGTCGTTGGGATCAACATGGTTATGATGATATTGAGCGCCAAGGTAATGAGCTGACTCTAATACGCCGTCAGATCAAGACGGCACCTGAATATAATCCAGAACAGCATCGCCCAATTGCTTACCCGCAAAGAGCCAAAGTCGTGGGGCCAGAGGGAGAGACTATTCATGTTGATGAATGGGGGCGCATTAAGGTGCGTTTTCTATTCACCCGTAGTGATGATCATGGGCATGATGGTGGCGCAGGTAGCAATGACAATGATACCGACTCAGCTTGGGTGGATGTACTGACTCCTTGGGCAGGCGAAGGTTATGGAGCACGCTTCTTACCACGTATTGGTGAAGTGGTGGTCATTGACTTCTTTGATGGCAATATTGACCGTCCATTTGTGACTGGGCGCATCCATGAAGCGCAGCGCTCACCAACCAAGTTCGATGTGAAAGGGCAGCTTCCTGATACTAAAAAACTGAGCGGAATTCGCAGTCAGGAAATCAGTGGTAGTGGCTTTAACCAATTACGCTTTGATGACACAACTGGGCAAATTAGTACCCAATTACAAAGTAGCCATGCAGCGACACAGCTGAATTTGGGTAATTTAAGCCATCCGAAAGAACAGGCGACGAGCCAAGGCCGTGGAGAAGGCTTTGAGCTAAGAACAGATGCTTGGGGAGCTGTGCGTGCAGGTAAAGGCATGCTCATCAGTACCTATGCACAAGAGCAAGCTATTGCAGACCATCTAGAGGCCGCACAAGCACAATCCTTACTTTCACAAGGTTATGAAAGCATGAAAATGCTCAGTGAAGTTGCAGCCAAGCAACAAACTGATGCTTTGAACGTGATTAATCGCTTACCCAAATTTATCCAGTCACTTGAGCTAAAAACTACAGGACAGGCATTAGATAGTACGGTGAACCTATTTAAAGAAGGGATTAATAACGATCCTATTCACGCTTTAAAAGACTGTGGTGGCTTTATTCAAGATATTGGTGCGCTAGGGGGAAATGCAAAAGGCGTTGTAGACGAATTTAATTCTTTTTTTAGCGATGCCAAAGATGCGGTAGAAAACTTAAAAGCATTTATTGAAAATGTTGAAGAGCATGGTGCTGACATCGTTAAAGGAAAACTTGCCAGTATTAAAGACCGCATTCATAAAAATCCATTTGAAAGTATTCAAGAGGTTGGAAAAGTCTTAGCGAATGTCGAGACTAAAGACTTTGACATGATGAGTGTATGTGGAACGTTTAGTAAAGGCAGTAAATTGGACGTATCACCTTCTAAAGCATTAAGTTCTTTGCAAGGCTTTATGGAAGGTTATACCCAAGGTTTGGAAAGTAGTTCCGATACTAAACAGCAAGAACAAGGCAAAATTTTTAGACAAGCCTTGATGTTATTAGCATCGCCAAATGGCATTGCATTGACGACACCTGAAAATATTATTTTGCAAGCTTCGCAAGATATCGCAGAAAGTGCTAGTGGCTCCATTAATTTAAGTGCACAGAAAAATATCGTTGGTCATGCGCAAGACAAAATAAGCTTGTTTGCCGCGCAAAAGGGTTTCCGTGCTTATGCAGCAAAAGGAAAGCTCGAACTACAAGCACAAGACGATGCCATTGAAGCAATTGCTAAAAAGGTCATTAAGCTCATTTCTACGGAAGAAAAAATCGAGCTTACCAGTCCAAAAGAAATTGTATTAACCGCGGGTGGATCTCAGCTCAAAATTAATGCGGATGGCGTATTTTCAACAACAGGTGGCAAGTTTGAAAGTAAAGCAGGGCAGCATTTGTTTACGAGTGGAGCTAAGGTTTCTTATGAAGTTCCTGAGTTGCCTAGTTCTTTTGATTATAGTAATAGAATTGATTTGTATAAGATTTTTCAATGGAGTGATTTCGAAAATATTAAATATAGCGCAATTTTTGAAAATCAAAAAGTTACACGAGGGAATTTAGATGAATTAGGAAGAACAGAAAGATTCAAGAGTAGTACCCCTGATAAAATGAAGGTTTTAGTGGGATATAGTGCTGATAAATGGCATAAAGAAACAGAAGAGTTTGAGGATTTTGATGACTATGAAATCCACAATAATTCTAACTTAAATAATAATTCTAATTAAGGGGAGAGAAAATGAATAAGAAAGGTTTAATTCAGTTTAGGTTTGTTGAATTATTTACTGGTAATAACATACCTAATTTATATCATGTTATTAAGAATGAAAAGGGTGTAACTATTGCTTCAGGAATGACGAATAGTAATGGCTTAACAGTAATGATAAGTAGAGATGTAGGTGATACTCTTTATGTATATTTAAAAAATATTATAACAGGTGATTTGAAAGAAAAAGTTAGACACACTATTGTTTATAAAAAGGAGATAGTAAGAGTAACATCATCGAAAATACTATTAGATAATATTACCTTAGCAAAATCAACGAATAAACCTGGTAATTATAGATATTTAACGCATAAAGTAAAAAAAGGAGAAAATTTATCTTCAATTTCTTATCGATTTAATTGTAAAATTAATGAAATTGTACATTTAAATAAATTAAAAAATCCTGATCATATAGATGTTGGACAAATTATTAAAATTCCATATAAAAGTGCATCGAGTGATACTAAAAAAAATCCTAATAACAATCAATCTAAGCATGAAAATAATAAATCCTCTTCTACTCAGAAAGTAAATTCACATGAAAATAATAATAAAAATACTTCAGATAAACCTCAAAAAAGAATACAGTCAAAAGATATAACTGATGAATATACAAAAGAGTCAGGAAAACCAATGAAAGTTGCTACTAATGCAACTTCACCATGTATTTGTAAACAATATAATTTAGCTTGGGGATCTAAAGTTAGTTGTGAATTTAGAAAAAAAGTTATAAAAATAGCAAAAAAATTATGGCCTAATGATTCAGAAAATATGGCAAGCCAATTAATGGCTGTTATGCATTTAGAAACTGCTGGTACCTTTAGCCCCAAAATTGGAACTTTTATCAGTAAAAAATTAACAGATAATGCTGAAGGTGGTTATGTAGGACTTATTCAATTTGGTAAATTTGCTTCTATTGATCTAAAAGTCAAAAGATCAGATTTAGCCAAAATGACAGCAGTACAACAATTAGATTATGTAGAAAAATATTACCAATTAAGCTCAGCTCACACTAAGATTAAAAACTTAACAGGGTTATATTTATGGGTCAACTATCCTAAAAATGTTAAAGAAAATAGACTCGCGGATGAAGATATTGTATATGCCGCCCCTAAAGATGCAGAAGTAACTTCAAAAAAATTTTTGAAAAGCCCTTATCATCAAAACCCTAGCTTTATGAAAGAGGATGGGGAATATGAAAGAAGGGGTAAAAATGTTATTAATCAAGGTATTAAGAATGGATCGACTAAAGTTTGGGAAGTGCAGAGAGAAATAGAAAAACATTTTAATAATGGTATGAAACAGGAAAACATGGCTGTTAACTTTACTTGTGCTTATGAACAAGTAACTTCTAGTAGCAAAAAATTAATTCTTAATTTAGATATCTTCGCGAGTACTTTAAGAAATAGGGCTGAACCAAGAAGTCGAGGGAAGTGTGCAAAATATGTACGAATAGCGCTTGAGGCTGCGGGTGCAAATACAACAGGTCATCCTATTGCTGCATCAGATTGGGGCCCTACCTTAATAAAAAATGGTTATAAAGAGATTCCTCCTAATTTTGATAACCCACTCAAAGGGGATATTTACATAATTACTAAGACGGTTAATCATCAATATGGTCACATTGCAGGTTATGATGGTACACAATGGATTTCCGATTTTAAACAAAAGAGCCAAGTTATCTATAAGGATAAAGTTAGCTATAGATACTTTAGAGTCCAGTAAGGTTAATTTTGAGGTGTTAAATGAAATTTAAACTATTTGTGCTTATTTCTTTAGGAATTTTATCTGGTTGCGTAAGTGCAAATAATGATGAGAAATGTTTTAAAGACTCAAAAAGTTTAATTATAAACTTATATGAAGCCTTTCCTGTGGATGGAAATAAAATTGTTGAAAGTAGTGATAGAAAAATAATTTCAAGATTTTTTAATAAACAACTAACTACAATGCTTTTAAATGATTATAAATGTAGAGGAGAGTCAAATGGGGTTTGTAATATAGATTTTAATATTTTAAATAACTCTCAGGATGACTTGGGTAAGTTTAAAATATTACAGGCAACTAATAATATTGTTACAGTTAAATTTGATACACCAACACATGGTGAGTTTATTGATTTCTTAATAGAAAATAAGGGGGAATGTAAACTTATTAAAAATATAAAATATAACAATTCGAATCTACTAGAAATTTTGGGAAAGTAATATGATAGTATTCTATTCTCTATTATTTTTAGCCTTTTCTACCCAGACTCTTGCGCAAACAGATAAGTGGAATGGTACTTATCATTATTATAGTTCAGAAGAACTACCAGGTGGAAATGTTGCGACGATAGAATCTATTTTAACACTAACACCCAAAAAGTGTGAGTATTCTATTGCTGGCTTTCAGGTTGATAAATCTTATATATGCAAAGTGAAAGAGAAAAATAACGAGCTATATTTCTTTAAAGTTCAAAGTGGTGAAAAGTTAGGAAAAGTGATCTTTAAGAAAGGAAAATACTATCTTTATTCTGATGAAGTTTTAGATAGTAAAGACAACTTATTTTTTAAAAATAAACAATAGTTATAGAGCTCTTTTTAAAATATTTTAGATTCTATAAAAAAGCCCAACATAAGTTGGGCTTTTTTTACGTCTCTACAATCCCTTCTAAATCTTCGAGCTTATAGTTCGGCATATCAATAATATGAGTTTGAATACCCTCTTGAACATAATCATTCACATGAGGATATAACCAGCGAGTAATCTGTTCCGCAACACTCGAGTGATACTGAATTTCAAAGTGATTTAAGCCATAAAACACGGCTTTATGTGAGTCTGGAACTTTAAGCTGAAAACGTGGATTAGGGTGTTCGCCTAGCGCGCTTTTTACACTCACTAAGTAGTCGCCAATTACGGTCAACGCTTTATTGCGGACCTTTTCAAATTCTAAGGTCCCTGCCACTAAAAAGGTGTTGATATGGGAAGGTAGCGGAGCAGGCGCGCGGTTATCATCCATCATACCAATACGGGCATCCATATGTTCCCAATCATCATCACGAACGCTGCCGTGACGTAAGTCTAAAATACCATTACTGCGAATATTAACCAGTTGACCGAGTAAGCCGACAAAAGGGAAAGCCCCAAGTTTATCTTGTATGGTAAAGCCAAAGCGCTCTAAAACTGCCCCATGATGTGGAGAGCCAATACAGACTAGATTCTCGACCATATGAATCCATTGATACATATTTTGTTTGCCATAAAATAAGGCACTACGAGAGACTAGCCCGCCCATACTATGGCCAATGATATCGATGCTGGTAATTCTTGGATTACGTTGGACCAAGTCTTCTAATAAGTTTGAAAAACTGCGTCCATTGGCTGAAATGCGTCGACCTGTGTTGTAATTTAAATACAACATGGTGTTATGGTCACGCTGCGCTAACAGGCGCTCACCAATACCGCCATAGTGTGCATTTGACCAAGTCAGATGGTTCATACATAAACCATGAGCTAAAATCACGATACGGCCTGCAAGTTCCCCTTGTTGTATTGCACCGTAGTGATCGTATAGCACCATGGGTAAAGCGAGGGGGCTATGCTGTTTCAGTAGATAATCCCCAAAAATCCCATTCAAAATTCCGACTAAAAAATGTAAGCTCGGGGTGAGGGGTTTTTCGTGAAGTGTGGGATATTTTTCAATAATATGGCGTAAGCTTGGTGCTAAAAAACAACTCCCATATTTTTGTAAAGCGCCATAAGAAAACTGATATGCCTTTTGCACAAATGGTCGTTTTTGAAAGTTTTTAGCATTTTGCGTACTCACACCAAAAGCATTTTTTAATACTTCAATATTAATAACTTGAATTAATTCATGTACACCATTTAAGCTGGTACTGAACAGTTGAGCTAAACCTTCTAATACGTCTGCCTGACTAGGTGGCGTACGATCCCATTTACAATAAGTTTCATGTAGTGGTGTTAAGCTCGGCATATCTTTTCCCCATATACGTTATAACCGACGTTTTAAGCTGTACTTTTTATCAACGGCAGCTAACGTTTCCATCTTAGTAGTTTAAATAACACATGTTTTTAAAATACTGATGAATGGTTAGTTGAGTGGTTTTTCTTGTCTGACAATAGTGTTTTTATATACAAACTGAGAACAAAAATGTGAGTTTATTCTCAATTTAGAGGGAAAATATATGAATATTATCTACCTCCATGGTTTTAATAGTAGCTCTCTTTCAATTAAAGGGCTGAGCCTTAAGCAGTATTGTAGCGAATTGGGCATAAATGTGCATTTGCCAGACTTAAACAGATCTCCAGATCAGGTGGTTCAGCAAGTTTCAGAGCTGATAGAGTCTTTAGATGATGTAGCCTTAGTCGGTAGTAGCCTTGGCGGGTTTTTTGCGACATATTTTGTCGCGAAATATAATGTTCCAGCTGTACTGATTAACCCTGCTATGCAACCATGGAAGCTGTTTGATGAGTTATTTCAAGTTGAAAGTATGCCCTATGTGGTGAATGATCAATGGTCAATTGACAATGTTCAGTTAAGGCAGTTACAACAACTGGAACTGAATCAACCTGAAAATGCCGACAAAATACTCGTCTTATTACAACAAGGCGACGAAATTTTGGATTATCGTCAAGCACAACGCTATTATAGTGCTGCAACGCCATCCTCATTGATTTTGACGGATGCTCATGGCA
>MTET01002885.1_pt1 | contig 10135 bp, 10 predicted proteins | sample 1042671 | NCBI WGS metagenome assembly MTET01 (sample SAMN06185814, study PRJNA358809) | soil metagenome | isolation source: garden soil control | place: India | collected 2015-05-23
GTGCGAATGAGAATGGTGAAACAATCCAACAACTCACCACTCGTTTCATCGATGCAATGAATGAAGATGCAGCGAACCTAGGCTGTTTAGCACCAGATGAAGCACCTAAAGCGACTGAATATATCGACCAGATGCAAAATATGATTGGCAATCTGGTGAATAAAGGCGCTGCTTACCCTGCTGCAAACGGCGATGTTTATTTTGAAGTTACCAAATTTGAAAAATATGGTCGCCTCTCTGGCCGTAAGCTTGATGATATGCAAGCTGGCGCAAGTGAACGTGTTGATGTAGAAGTTGAAAAGAAACATCCTTTTGACTTTGTACTTTGGAAACATGCAAAAGAAAACGAACCATCTTGGGCATCTCCATGGGGTAATGGCCGTCCGGGTTGGCACATTGAATGTTCTGCAATGTCGACTTGCTGCTTAGGCAATCACTTTGACATTCATGGTGGTGGTTCAGATTTAATGTTCCCACACCATGAAAATGAAATTGCACAAAGTGAAGCTTCGACTGGTGAGCAATATGTAAACTACTGGATGCATGTTGGCTTCATTAACGTTGACGGCGAAAAGATGTCTAAATCTTTAGGCAACTTCTTTACGATTCGTGATGTGATGGAGAAATTCCACCCTGAAGTGATCCGCTACTTTATTGTGTCTTCACACTATCGTAGTCCTGTGAACTTCTCTGATGTGGCACTCAAAGAAGCAAAAACTTCATTAACTCGTTTCTATCATTCATTTAAAGCTTACCAACAAGTGTATGGTCAAATGACAACTGAAACGCTTGATCAAAGCTTTATTGAACGTTTTAACAACGCCATGTGTGATGATTTCAACACTGCCGAAGCAATGGCTGTGTTGTTTGAACTTAACAAAGAGTTAAACCGTGCTGTAAAAGAAGAGCAAGCTGACCAAGCGACTGTGCTTTATTCGACTTTACGTCACCTCACCAACATTTTAGGTTTAGTACAACACAATGTAGATGATTTCTTAAAATCTGATATTGGACAAGAAGCGCTTGCTTTGTCTGATGCTGAAATTGAAGATTTTATTCAACAACGTGTTGATGCGAAAAAAGCAAAAGACTTTGCTAAAGCAGACGGTATTCGTCAGTCTTTACTCGACCAAGGTGTGGTACTTGAAGACACTCGCCAAGGTACAGTTTGGCGTCGTGCTGATTAAACGTTCAATTAGATCACAAGAGTGTTGACACTTTAATGAAACACTCTATAATGTGCTCACATTGCGGGAATAGCTCAGTTGGTAGAGCATAACCTTGCCAAGGTTGGGGTCGCGAGTTCGAGTCTCGTTTCCCGCTCCAAAATTTAAAAACCACTTAATTCGAAAGAATTAGGTGGTTTTTTTATTGTCTGGTAGTTATTCGCTTTGATTAATTAGACTATTCAACTAACCTATACTTTAAGTATTAAAAAAACCCACCAAAAGGCAGGTTTAGAATTAAATATTTAAAACACCGTAATTTTTAAGACCTATTTTTAAAGATCTAAACTTTTAAGCTCATTAAGGCGTTCTTTAGTTTTATCGGCTTCACAACTTAAAATAATTAAATGTGAACCTGCTCCCATTGCTTGAGATCCATAATACCCCATCAAACCAAAACATTGCTTTGTACGATAATCAAGCCAAGCCTTTTGGGAATTTTCCAAACTAGCTTTTCCTTCACTATCCAAGTTTGAAGCTAGTTTATTGTATATCTTATTCATTTTAGCTTTATCAGTTTTTAACTGTTTTTCAAAGCATTCAATATCAGAATAAACATTGCCAGTTTTACATTCTGCATGAGCAACCCCACAAAATAACACTAACAATGTAAGCATTAATTTCTTCATTTATATAATACCTTTCAAATTTCTAACTATTTGAATCATTAGGTTTTAATTATGACATGAAACAACTTTTATTCGTACCAGAGGTTTTAATTATTTAGCTACGTCATTTCAGTTACTGCAGCATGGTTAATTGATCGCTATAGCCTGTCTCGTAAATTGATTATTGATGAGCTTCGTCCATTCAATAAAGGGACTGATGGCAAGCATCTTTACGATCCAAATGAAGTTATTCCTATCCTTGAAAATTTAAACAGGCAAAGACAGCAACGGCAGTCGAGACGGAAGAATTAATATGGGGCTTCTGCCCCTTTATTATTTTTTATAAAAATATATTCCACCAAAAACTCCAAGTTTAAATAAATAAAATCACAAATTTAAAAACAATGTTTTTATTAAAGTTATTCAATGTAAAAACCACTTATAAATTAATTTATTTACAATTTTATAATGATTTTATTTTTATATTTATATTAACTATTTAACATATCAATTCTTATATTTTATCAATTGGTAAAATATTTAGTTACACGCTTTAATATTTTATAAAAAAACTATATGTTAGGTTTTAGACTCATAATTGATTCCATTGTGAGATAAAAATGTCATCTAAATACAAGAAATTTAAATTAAAAACCCTTTCAACCACCTTATTTATTGCATTTACTTCGACTGGTGTATTTGCAGCAGATAGTAATTCAAATCAACAAAAACCTGTAATGAATGTCGCTGAGACATTAGCATTTGATGCAAAACACTATGCAGCATCTTATGGAGTTACATTAGACGAAGCTATGCGAAGATTACTTATTATGCATGGTACAGATAATCAAGTAGCAGGTTTAAGTGATAAATATAAAAATGTTATTTCTGGTCTATATTTTGATAATGGACCTGACTTCGGATTAAAAGTAAAAGTTGTTGGAAATAATAATTCTCAACAAGCTTTTAAATTAGAAAGGAAACCAGATACATCAGTTAAACTTTTAAAAAATAAAAATGTTCAAGAACGTATTCAGGTTAGAAAGCTGGCAAATTTAACTGAAACTGAAGTGGAATCAGCATATAGAGCTATTGAGCGCGGTGTAAGTGCCCCTATTACCCTTATACAAGGAGCTTCAAATACTAAGCAACAACGAGTAAATCATCTTAATAAATCATTTGCTGCTGTTAAAAAGGCGTACCCTACAGTTGAAATGATTTTAGATAATGAGCAGACAGGAAATGCCTTAGTCTATGTGAAATCTCTAAAACAAGTTGATAAACAAGCTCTCGAAAGACTACTCAACGTCAAAGTAGATTTATCAGAAATTCCTACTGGTATTCGCCCTACTAAAACACGTGGGGGTTCATGGTTAGTAACGAATTCAGGTAGTAATTATTGTATGACAGGCTTTACTGCAAAAAGAGTTTCTACTGGTGAACTCGGTGTTATAACTGCAGGCCACTGTATAGATCCAAATGTTCCTTTAAATTATAAAGATAAAGATGGAACTCAATACGCTATTTCACCTGTAGCAGGTATGTATCGTGACGATACTGGAATGGATCTAGCTTTCATGAAAGCTGGAACGACTACTACTCAACAAGCTGTACCAGAGTTTTATGCGGATGCTACATCACCAGCTCGAGCATTAACAGGTAAACGAAATCGAACAAGTACTGCAGTAAAAAGTGGAACAGTTAAAGGATCTTATGTTTGTCACCTTGGACAAACTTCACCAACAAATCCAGCATTGATGCAAAGCTGTGGTGAAGTAATATCAATTACTGGTGCGAATCATCATCCAGGTGGAAACACTTATGTAGTTGTTACCAATACCCAAAGTGGAGCTGGCACTAATCATACATCTGGCTTAGGTACTTTGCGTTGTGTGCGTGGTGACAGTGGCGGCCCATGGTTTGCTTTAAATGTAGCATTTGGTATTCAGTCAGCATGCTCATGGAAAGATACTGGCGAAACAATCACAAATACAGTCATTTATACCAGCGTAGATTACTTGGCTGATATAGGAGCTCAACTTGTATATCAATAAAATATTATTAGCGGTTGCTTCGTTAGGACTACTTGCTGCATGTCAGCAGCAAGTACCCAGTAAGCAAGAAAATAAAGATCAACTTAACTCAGTAAAAATTCCTGTTTATCAATTCAATGGTATTTCTGCTTCTGCACGATTAAGAGGACCATTACAACTTAAGGATGAGTGTCTATATGTGAATGACATTTTAGTTGTATTTCCTGAACGATCTACAGAATGGAATAGCAAAAATCAGACTTTAACTTATAAAGGTAAAAAAATTGCCTTAGGTGAAGAATTGGACATAGCTGGTGGTTTTGGTCAATTTGAACGAGATAGCCAGCGAATTCAAAACTTAAGTACTTTATGTGATCATAAAAGTATTTGGTTTGCTGGATAACTTAACATCTACTAAAAGTGTATTTCATTAATTGAAATGCACTTTTCTTTTATATAGTAATTGTTAAACTAATTACTCTCCAAATCGCTTAATATCCCTGCTTTAATTGTAAAAAATTATTCGACACCACTTCGGCACCATTAAAACATAACCTATTGTTATTTAATATTAATTATAACCTTGCCAAGGTTGGGGTCGCGAGTTAGAGTCTCGTTTCCCGCTCCAAAATTTAAAAACCACTTAATTCGAAAGGATTAGGTGGTTTTTTATTGGCCATTAATTAGCTTTGATTAATTAAAAAATATTTGCGACATTTCACTTAACTTGTGGATACATCAAATTCATAAAATTATAAGCATTTGTAAAACCATCAAGATAAATAGTCTCCTCATATGTATCACCAAATTCATGGAATCTAGTCCTCATTATCTCTCCTCTCTTCATCTGTTCTATGATATTGGCAGCTTGTGAACCGATAAAAATAGATGTAGTTTTTAAAGGAGTATTTTTATCAATTCTTACATAGTGATCGATTAAAGGATTAAGTTTATTTGGCTCATTACTTACTGAAAAAACCAAGCCATGTTTGGCAGATTTTAAGATCATAATTGCATATTTTGTTATCGAACAATTTCTAATAGCTGTTATTTGATCTATATAGCAAACAACTTTCCAGCCGTCGCCAAAAGGATCATCTTCACCAGCAACTGGAAATACAGCCACTATTTCTTTCTGACTTAAAGTTCTATACATGTAATTTCCATCAGGAAATTCTTTTATCTCAAAATACTCATTTTTCTCAGTATCTTTCCTAATAATTGAATCCCCATATGCTGGCAACATCCCCAGTTTTTTCAGTTCACTTCTTGGCACATCTTCAAATTCAGTTTTTCTCTGCTTATCTTCTAGCTTCTCTCTTAAAGTTGTCGACTCTGAATTAGCTGGATGAGTATATGAACCTTCCGAAAGTATTTTACTTAAATTACTCAGCCTATCCCCATCCTCAGCATAAGAGTTTGAAAAATTAAAAATGCATAATAGACCAAATATTAAATTTATTCTTTTCATGAAATTACCTATATTTCTTAATAATAGTAATTTAACAAGTGGTTAATAAAGGCACAATAAAAACTACCCCAAGGGTAGTTTTTATTTTTTACTTTTGAACATATTCTGGAAATTCTTTTAGAATAGATTTACAAGTAAGTTCTTTTCCTTCTTCTCTAACATGGCGATCATATTCCATCAAACCAAATTTAAGTACTTCCATTCCATATTTCTCTCCAAGCTCATGCTTAAAACATTTTTTAGTATCTGAAATCAGTTCTTTATTATAATTGCTATATCCACATTCAACTTGTGCTCTTGAAAGCAATCCATGAACAGCAACTATCTGCTCGCAATAGGTAGGTTGTTCACCATTTTTAGGTGCTAAAGCATATACAGATGACGTATTTAAAATTACCCACCCCAATAAAACAATCTTATTCATAAAATTATCCCCTTCAATAATGAGTAGAACTTAACAGTTCAGATAATAAAAAAATATCCATAGACGATTTCCTATTTTATTTTCTTTGCTCAAGTAACGCTTGATGAGTAATTTTCCATGGCTCAAAATTTTCCTGCTCCAAGGTATACTTAAATTTATTAGCGGGGAAATTATTACCTCCATCAACCCCACCGTATTTACTATCTGCATAATCCCAGCTGATTACTTCAAATTTATTTGGAGTAATTTTTTTAATAGACTCAATATATTTATAGTTGATATTTATATTATCGCCAAAAGCATAATCACTTTGAATAGTATAAGGTTTCCAGTCTCCGCCATATCTAGCCACCTCAGTAACAAAACTAGACATGGTTCCCGAACCACCTAAGCATCCCATATCTCCGCCCCACAATACATAAAATACATATTCATTATTTTCTTTATCATATTTAACTGTTGTTACATCCTTAATAGTTGTTGGCCTGCCATTTTCAGGATCTTTTTCAAAAGAACTCATACATGAAACAAGTCCAGAATATTGTTTTACCATATTCAAAATTTTTTGTTTATCTTCGATTTCAGTTGAAGCATTAATGAAAGGCGATAAGACTAATACACAGCCTAATAAAATTATTTTTTTCATGAAATTACTCTTTATTACTAATGGTCAAAATCTAACATTTAAGATATTAAAAAACCACCTCGAAAGGTGGTTTCTTCTTTAATCACTTAGATTAAAAGTGGTTGTATCTTTTGCTTTAACTCTTCAACTTTATATTTTGCTCTCGGTTTAAGTTGCTTACCAACTAAACATAAAGTCCGACCAGCTTTAGAAGCAATATCCGTTAAATTCTCAAGGTCGAATGTAGCTCTATTAAACTGATCTATTAAATGGAAAGCTGATTTACGTAAAGCTTTCTCGCAGTTAATAAAGTAACGACGTGCAATTCGCCCCTGCTCGTTGTTTTCTACCATTGATAGTTCTTTGGCAACGTCCAGTGTTAATAAATATTCCGGAGAAGTCTTCCTACCATAGACTTTTTCGGCTTTTACCGAAAAAACAATATAATCTTCATGTTCAACAAATTGATAAGTTTTGATTCTCTTCTTTATCCAATCAGTAAAACGGTCTTCACTTTTCAGCCATTGATATAAAGTGCGGGCATCAACACAGGGTTGAATCTCTCCACCAATTGTGGCGTCCACAACAGGAATTAAAGAATTGTGTAATGTTTGGGGTTTGTGCATATGCAAGACCTCTAAAAAGAGTTCCGCCAAGCTACAAATAAAGAGAACTAGAAATAAAGATAAATTTTTATACAACCAAATATTAATCCACAACAATCTACCTCACCAAGACATTATGTTTAGTGAAATAAACTGAAGGTTTCCCAAAGTAAACAAAATGTTTACTTGTTTAAACCAGTGGTCTAATATTTACTAAGTTAAGTTAGTTTTTAATCTTTACATCTAAGTTCTCTTAGTTCGTGCCTTCAGACGGCGATTAAAAATTAAGGTATCTCGTAATTGCCGTTACGAGATACCACCTGAACCATGAAAAAGATCAAGTATTGCCGTACTTGGTCTTTTTTCTTTTGAAAAACGAGATAAATAGCCACGCTAATCATTGAATTGGTTCTATCTTTTTACTTTATAAGAGTTTTCCTTAAATGACTACCTCTTTACCTAACAACTACGACAGATTGCGTCATAAAATTATGCACATTTGAATAATACTGTTATCTACTAAATATAAATTTACCCTCTTTGCGAAGATTAGTTTAAATTTACTTAGGTTCCGCTAGATTTGTCCGTATTCGTCTGTATTAGTCCGTACTAGTCTGCTTATTTGATGAATTTTCCAATAAATTAATTAAGATTAATAACCTTGTTACCATTCGTAAGCGAATAATTTAATTATATTTTTGAAACTTTTCGTTACAAAATTGCCATTCTTTTGAGCTTCGTTTCCCGCTCTAAAATTAAAAAAACCACCTATTTTAAAAATTAGGTGGTTTTTAGTATCGGTTAGTTAACCACTTCCAACTAACACCCTCACATATTTTTAGCTAATTCTTTTGCCAAACATTGTTCATGCCAAGTGGTTTGAAAGTTCTCAACAGCTTTTGACTTAATGAGAGGATCTTCAAATAGCTTTGAAGAATATGCAGATTTGATAAGTTCTTGATAAAGTTGTTTGGCTTGTTGCTCTTCAAGATGATTAGCGATGTCATGTAACTCTTTAGCTGGCACTTCATGTTGTCTAGCATCCATCACACCACTCGCTGCTTTTTTCACAGTTTCACAGTAATGAAGTTCCATAGCTTCTGATGCTGCATAACATTGAATTGAAATCGCGCTTATAAAGAGGAATATAAATCTCATAATCTCACCTTAATTTGACGCGCAAGGTTATCAATTAATCTGCCCAAATTTAAGTTAAAAAAGGTTATTTTTGTTTTCTCTTCTTTTATTTCACCTTTTGCACTTCAGTATTAGAGGCTCTCAGCACTGTTCCATCCGCCGCGACTGGTTCCATAAATGGAATTTGCTGACCTGTAGTTTTATCAATTAACAGAGAATGGCGCTCACCACTTTCAAATAGGTTTTGCTCTCCCCATTGTCGTAAAGCCACAATCACTGGAAACAGTCTCTCCCCTTTATTGGTCAATACATATTCCTGATAAGCCGTGCCATCCGAAGCATCTTGTAGTTCAAGAACACCAGCATCTACCAACTTTTTTAGGCGATCTGAAAGAATATTTCGCGCCACTCCCAAGCTCCGCTGAAAATCTCCAAAACGGCGCATTCCATCAAAAGCATCACGCACAATAAGCAGTGACCAACGATCTCCTATGAGATTGACACAGCGCGCAACAGGACAAGGTTCATCTTTTATCAGTGTAGAGTTCGCCATTGAGTTTCCTAACCAATCATCAGCAAAAAGTTATCTAGTTGCAGTTTAAAACTAGTCGATCTAACATTCAACTAGTTGCATTTTAAAACTAGATTAAATGGAGTTAGGACAATGAAAGCTTCTCTTGCATCTTCAACTTCATCCGCCGAAAGTGATAAACCGCTTCCAAGCATGGCTCGTGGCGTAATTTTGTTGTTTGCTATAGCAAGTGGTGCAAGCGTAGCAAATGTCTATTATGCCCAGCCCTTGCTCGACATTTTGGCCAAGGACTTTAATGTTAGTCATGCCGCCATTGGTGGTGTGGTGACCGCCACTCAAATAGGTTGTGCCCTAGCTTTAATCTTTTTAGTGCCGCTAGGTGATTTGGTAAATCGGCGTCGGTTAATGGCCCTACAGTTACTAGCCTTAATATCTGCATTGCTCGTGCTTGGCTTTGCCCATTCTACGATTATTCTTTTGGCAGGAATGCTTGCGGTGGGTTTACTCGGCACAGCCATGACTCAAGGACTTATTGCATATGCTGCAAGTGCTGCTCTCCCACATGAGCAAGGACATGTGGTCGGTACTGCACAAAGTGGTGTATTCATTGGTTTACTGCTTGCCCGTGTATTTTCAGGAGGAATTAGTGATGTAGCAGGTTGGCGCGGCGTGTACTTTTGCGCAGCCATCATCATGCTCATGATTGCATTGCCGCTTTGGAAACGTCTGCCCCATTTAGAAATTCAGCCCGCTACCATGCGTTACTCGCAACTTTTAGCATCGATGTTAAATCTGCTTCGCCAAGAAAAAGTACTCCAAGTGCGCGGTGTGTTAGCTTTACTCATGTTCGCGGCATTTAATATTTTCTGGAGCGCATTGGTACTGCCGTTAAGTGCCCCGCCTTATAGCTTCTCGCATACTGTAATTGGGTCTTTTGGACTTGTTGGAGTGATTGGTGCTTTGGCTGCTGCACGTGCGGGTTACTGGGCCGACCGTGGATATGCTCAGCGCACAAGCTTGTTGGCACTCGTAATATTACTGCTCGCTTGGGGTCCACTTTCACTCATGGCTTACTCACTCTGGGCACTCGTGATTGGCATCGTATTACTAGACTTAGGCGGGCAAGCTTTGCACGTGACCAACCAAAGTATGATTTTTCGTACTCGCCCAGAAGCGCATAGCCGTCTTGTTGGTCTATACATGCTCTTTTATGCGGTAGGTAGTGGATTGGGTGCAATCAGCACAACAGCGACTTATGCTTATGCAGGTTGGCTTGGCGTGTGTGCACTCGGTGCAGGTGTAAGTTTTTTGGCCCTATTATTTTGGTGGATGACACGCCATATCGTGCCTCAAATCACTAATGAAAAAGATAACAATATGCAAATAAATAAAATATAATAATCCAAAGTTTTATAAGCCCATGAATAAGAAAGTTTAGTCTTTAAATCTTAAGTTCGAGCGGTAATAGAATGAA